>Ga0181601_10000021_pt1 | contig 115001 bp, 101 predicted proteins | sample 041ome_8_FD_133020 | JGI IMG/M metagenome (GOLD analysis project Ga0181601, IMG submission 133020) | Coastal salt marsh microbial communities from the Groves Creek Marsh, Skidaway Island, Georgia - 041407BS metaG (megahit assembly) | ecosystem: Environmental > Aquatic > Marine > Intertidal... | reverse complement strand
GCAAATCAGGATATTGAAATCTAGCCTCGCTCACGGTTAAATCCAGTGCAAATGCTGGAAGTTGATCTCCAACCATTCTACCCTTTGCCATTCCGCTTAGGGCAAGATTTCCGTCCGTTTCAATGTCTTCAAAATCCGTCATGAAAATGGCAGGTACCATAGACAGTAAACTTTTGAATGTCGTTTCCTTGGTTTCGAATGTAAGATCGAAATCAATAGGGTCGCCTTCTTCAGCCGGCATGGCCATGGAGCCATCCAATCCTAGATTCAGAGCATTCAGTTTAACGTAGTTTTCTACAAAATCAAACTTCATGTTTGGAAGATTCATATTCATATCGAATTTCATATCCAACGCTGTGCGGCTTAAATAGGTGACTCCATCCATTTTGAAATCGATAGCATCTGCATCCGTCATTGTTTCAAGTAGAAAATCATCTTGTGTAAAGTCACCCGAGCCTTCATGCGTGAAGTTTACGAGATGGGCATACATTCCTCCAGCACGGTCATCATAGATGATATTAGCATTACGGATATAATATTCACTTAATCCAATGCTAAAACCGCCATCTGAATCCACTCCCTCTTCCTCCAGTTCTTCGCTTATTTCTTCTTCACCCTCTTCCGTGGCTTTGGCTATGTCATAGTTTGCTGTACCATCTTTTAACACAATGACATGAAACTTGGGTGTAACCAATCCAATAGTGTTGATTTGAATTTTACCTCCATTGATCACACTCATTAAATCAAGACTTAGTTTCAAAGCTTCAATGTCAGCCAATTTCACTCCCACAAATTGATCAACTCCCGTGACTTTAATATCTTCTATGGTCAGCGTAAAATCAGGGAAGCTTTCAAATAGAGATAAACCAATATCCCCAAACTCTAAAGTAGCATTGATGTTATTGTTCGCTTCCTTTTGTGCCAAAGCAATTATGTCGTCCTTGAAAACAATGGGTAGCACAATGGCGGAGGCAATTATCACAACAAAAACGATAACGACTCCTACCAATAATTTCTTAAGCATAATGATTGAAAATTTGACCTCAAACGTACACAGATAAAGACAATTTGACGAAGCTCAACTTTGAATAAATTGTAAATGATTTTACCTACATCTAATCAGGTAATCATTGATAGAAATAATAAACCCCCACGTTAAAACGTGAGGGTTTTTCCGAATAAACTTTTTGACGATTTAAGCCATCAACGCAGCCTTTAACGATTTAAGCTTACCATCTAGTATTACTAAGTCTTCCTTCGAAATGGATTCAACTGATGTAAACCCAGCATAAAACATCATTATGTCCTCCACATGATTCACTACATCATCGTTCAACTCAGTTTCGATTTCACTTAGCACATTCATCAAATTAGATGCGTGCATTTTTTGCTCATAAATTCCGTTATAGATAGGTCGATTTGAGTCATTCAATGGTTCATCCATTACGATGTTCGTAGCAATGATTTGTGTCTCAACCCAGCTTCCAACAAAAATTTCAGTAGCATTTACGAATCGCTCATTGTCCACCATGTATTGATCCATTGCGTTAAAAGCTTCATCCATCATTTTGACAAACTTCTCCTCACTCGAAGTATTCTCTTCAAAATTTGCGCTTATCGTTTGATCAAATACATCTCCTGCTCCCAAGGCTTGCGCTAATTCACGACAAGTTTGATAATATTCGATCGTTTTTTGATTTTGATGCTCATAGGCCATGAAACCCATGTCCGTCATATACATACCATAACCGTAGGCTTTAGAAGACATGGTGCTTAATTCCTTCGATTTTGCGGTAGGTGTCAACCCCACTCCATCCATACCCACACTCACATCCGATATTAAATGAAAGGTTTCCAACGGACTAGGTAAATTGGCAATCATCGTGTGAAACTTGAAATCAGCAAGATCATTGACTTCTTCTCCTTGATCTTCCGCTACTGTTTCAACTACCGCTTCTTCTTCGTGTGCTTTTTCAGTTTCTCCGCTTCCGCCACATGACCATAACACAAGGCTCATAGCAGCAACTGGGAACAATTTAATTTTCATAATGTGTGAGGCTTTGCGAGCAAATATAATGGCTATGTAACGAGTTCAAAGTTTTTTGTTTGAGATATGTCTTGAGCATTCAATCGCGAATCAAATAGCATTCATTCATCCTCTGATTTTAACCGCTTACACGATATTTACCCAAATGACTAAACATCTTATTCTTGAAGCGGTTTAGTTTTCTACTATTGCATTGTTTTACCCAAACGGGTAACTATGACTACAGAGGAAAAAATACTACAGGCTGCTGAAGATGAAATGCTTGAACGAGGCTTTGAAGGTGCTCGTATGCGCAGTATTTCTGAAAAAGCTGAGATAAACAAAGGATTGCTTCACTATTACTTTAAGAGTAAAGAAGCCTTACTCATCAAGGTGTTTCAAAAAACCTTCCGCGAAATATTTGTATCACTTGAGGAGGTATTTCAATCGGATGCTCCCCTGTTCGAAAAAGTGGAATTGGCTGTAGATAAATACTCTGATTTTCTGATTAAATATCCGCGCCTGCCCCTATTCATCATTACAGAAATGAATAGAAATCCAGAAAAACACATGATGCGCATGCGAAAAGCTGGAGTTAATCCTCCATTTGGATCCTTGGTTGCTGAATTGGAAGAAAACAAGAAATCAGGGTTGATCAGAAAGGATTTCGCTTCAGAACAATTCATAATGAACATGATGGGTCTTATTCTGTTTCCGCTCATCGCTAAACCAATGATCATGTTCATGAACGACATGACACAAGCAGAATACAAAACACTTATCACTAACCGAAAAAAAGAAGTGACTGCCATATTAATAAAAGACATTAAAGCCAACTAAAATGAAAGACTACATCAAACGCAGATGGGCCATTGTGGCTGCAATAGCTATTCTAGCACTCGGTTTTTTTATTAAGCAAACGTTTGCTGACATGAAGAAACCACCAAAAGAAGACCCTCCCAAGAGCACCATCGCCCCTGTACAAATTCGCATCGTGGAGAATATTCCGCAAAATGCCAATATCTATTTCAGTGGTCGATTAATGTCGCAACGTAAAATCGATGTGTTTTCTGAAGTAAATGGAAAACTGGTGGCTGGAGCAAAACCGTTTAAGGATGGTACTGCATTTAAAAATGGAGAAGTTCTACTGAAATTAGACGATTCAGATACCCGATATAACATTGTGGCCAATAGAAGTAACTTTCAAAGCACGCTCACAAGCTTATTACCTGATTTAAAAATTGATTACGAAGATGGATTCGATAAGTGGAAAAACTATTTGGCAGCATTTGATGCCACGAAGAGTTTGCCTGATCTACCGGAAGTAACCGATGAAAAAGAAAAGAACTTTCTCGTAGCAAAAAAGGTCTACAATCTGTTCTACTCTATAAAAAGCCAAGAGGCTCAATTAGCAAAATTCACCATCATTGCCCCGTTTGATGGCATTGTCAGTGAGGCAAACGTAAATGCCAACACTATCATTCGCGCTGGTCAGCGTGTGGGTGTCTTTGTGGATCCAAGCAATTATGAATTGGAGGCTGGAGTCAGCGTAACTGATATAAACAAGGTGAAGGTGGGTAGCGAAGCTCAGCTTTCCTCCACTGAATTACAAGGAAATTGGGTTGGGAAAGTGGAGCGCATCAGTGAAATTGTTGATGCAGCCACCCAAACTGTCAAAGTATACCTTTCCGTTAGTGGCAACAAGCTCTATGAGGGTGTTTACTTAAACGGAATTATCGAAGGTGTTGCCCTGGACTCGGCAGCCAGCATTCCGCGATACTTGGTGGTAAATGAGTCACAGGTATATTCTGTAGAAAACGACAAGCTTCACTTAGTCAATGTTGATGTTATTCACCAGAGCAAGGATGTGATGGTGGTTAAAGGACTGGCCGATGGAACGACAATCGTTAACCAAGTAGTTCCTGGTGCCTTTGACGGAATGGAAGTTGAAATCATCGAATAAGAAAGCATGCAGAGTATTGTAAAATATTTCATCCGCTATGGCATTTCGGGCAATGTGATTCTCGCTCTGGTGCTCATTTTCGGATTCTTTGGTCTAAATAGTTTAAGGCGTACATTTTTCCCAGAGGTGCCCAGTCGCATTATTAGCATTCAGGCGGTTTACCCGGGTTCTTCGCCTGAAGAAATCGAAGAATCCGTTGTACTGAAAATTGAGGATAATTTGAAAGGAACTTCAGGCATCGATCGTGTCACCTCCATTTCAAATGAAAATCAAGCTACTGTAACTGTGGAAATCAAGCAGAATGCAGACATCGATTTGGTTTTGCAGGATGTGAAAAATGCAGTTGATCGAATCACCTCCTTCCCTACTGGACTAGAATCCTTAGATGTATATAAACGGGAGGCACTCAGCAGAGCTATGAGCTTCGCCATTCATGGTGAAGTAGATCTATATACATTGAAAGCTGCAGCACGCGAAGTAGAGCGAGATTTGTTGGCCATAGACGGCATCTCAAAAGTGGCGCTAAGCGGATTTCCAGATGAAGAAATTGTAATCAGTATTAAGGAAGATCAACTAGCCAGTTTTGGAATAACCCTTCAACAGGTAACTACAGCAGTTGCTAGCAACAATGTTGAAATTACGGGTGGTACTGTAATTGGAGAAAACGAAGAGTTAAAAATTCGATCCACCAACAAATCCTATTACGCTAAAGACTTGCAAGACTTGGTGGTCAAGGCGAATGCCGATGGAAGTGTGGTCCGATTGCAGGATGTAGCTTTAGTTGAAGATCGTTGGGCAGAGGTCCCCAACATGAGTTTCTTCAATGGTCGACCTTCCGTTACCATCGATGTCAGCAACACCAATGATGAAGATTTGCTTTTCATTGCGGACGAGTTAAAAAAATACATAGCCGTATTTAATAGTGAAAACTCGGCAATGCAGGCTAACATTACACAGGACGCTTCAAATACAGTCGTACAACGTATAGATCTCTTAGTCAACAACGGCATCTTCGGATTCATATTAGTATTCGCCTTCTTAGCGCTTTTCCTCCATTATAGGTTGGCTTTCTGGGTGGCATTGGCCATACCCATTTGCTTTGCAGGAGCATTTATTCTAAGTCCATTCTTTGGTATAACCATCAATGTCATTTCGCTATTCGGAATGATCACCGTAATCGGAATTCTGGTAGATGACGGAGTAGTAATCAGTGAGAATATCTATAGACGTTATGAAATGGGCGAAGACCGAATTACTGCGGCTGTAAATGGCACAATGGAGGTTTTACCCGCTGTTTTTTCAGCCATTGCAACGACCATTGTGGCTTTCAGCACCTTCTTTTTTATTGAAGGTACGCTTGGAGACTTTTTCGGGCAGATGGCATTCATCGTTATTGCAACGCTGCTCTTTTCTTTGATTGAAGGCGTTTTTATTCTTCCCGCTCACATTGCCCACTCCAAGGCGCTTGACCGAGATGTTAAACCAAGCAAGCTCACCCAGTATTCAACAATGGTTTTGGATTGGTTAAAATTCAAGCTTTACGAGCCAGTACTTGAATTCTTTTTAGAAAAGCGCTTCTTCGCTATTGCTATTCCGGTAGCTATGTTGCTCGCCACCTTTGGGGCCATTCAGGGGGGTATCATTACCACTACATTCTTTCCGTTCATTGAAGGGGAAGAAATCACCGTGAATCTAAAGATGCCTTCTGGTACACCCGAAGAATTAACCTTAGCGAGATTAGACCAAGTGGAAGCAGCTGTTTGGAAGACCAGTACCGAAATCAAACCAACACGTGAGGATTCATTAGACGTTGTGTTGTCAGTGGATAAGCGCTTAGGTCCTGGAAGCACCAATGAAGGAACTCTTCGCATTAAACTGTTAGACAATGAAGCGAGGCAGATGCCAGTGTTGAAGATTAGCGGAATGATTCGCGAAAATGCCGGGGATTTATTAGGTGTAGAGGAATTCTCATACGGCACAGGTACGCCATTTGGCAAACCCGTAGCTGTAGCCTTAAAGGGAGTTGATCAGGAAGAAGTCCGAACGGTTGTTGAGAAACTAAAAGCCAAGCTTCGAACACTGAGTGACCTGAAGGATGTTAATGACGATGATCAAGAAGGATTACGTGAAATCCGTGTCAGACTCAAGGATAAGGCATACCTGCTTGGTTTAACTGAGCAGCAAGTCATGACCCAAATAAGACAAGGTTACTTCGGAACTGAAGTTCAGCGCTTGCAGCGTGGTTTAGATGAAGTGAAAGTTTGGGTACGCTATAAGGAAGATGAACGTGCTAGTCAGAGCAGCCTCGGTGAAATGAAAATTCGCACCAATCAAGGTCAGAGCTACTTACTTAAGGATTTAGCCACCTTCGAAATTGGACGTGGAGTAGTAAGCATCAAGCACAGCGATGGTGAACGCCAGATTTTGGTAACGGCAGATATCGCAAATTCTGAGGTCTCTGTAAACAACGTATTAGCTAGTATTCAAGACGAGTATTTACCCGCGATTTTAGTGGATCACCCAAGCATCAAATTCACATTGGAAGGTCAGCAGCGTGAACAAGGTAAAACTGCCAAATCAATGCAGACTGTTGGGCCGGTTGTCTTGTTACTTATGTTGAGCATCATTGTTCTGACATTCCGTTCCTTTTCTCAAACACTTGCTGTGCTAGCCTTAATTCCATTCAGTTTTATCGGTGTTGCCTGGGGGCACTGGATTCATGGACTACAATTGAGCCTATTCAGTTATCTAGGAATTATAGCGTTAATAGGAATTATAGTGAATGATGCGTTGGTCTTTGTCGGTGCTTATAACAACAACATTAAAGCTGGAATGTCAGTAAAAGAAGCCATCCGAGAAGCTTCGCTCTCACGTTTTCGCCCCATTTTATTGACCTCACTCACCACCATGGCTGGATTAGGCCCCTTAATAGCTGAAACCAGCATGCAGGCCCAATTTCTGATTCCAATGGCAGCGACAATAGCTTATGGACTTGGAGTTGCGACCGTTTCGGTACTGATTTTATTACCTGTGATTCTCATGATGATTAACAGGACAAAACGAAGTTTTGATTGGTTCTGGAATGGCAAAAGATCCTTGCCTAAGGAAGTTGAACCAGCTTTTAAAGAAATGAAATATGAAGATTAGAATATTCTTCGCTGTAGGCCTTTTTGCCTTAGCAAATACAGGTATAAGTCAGTCCGTGCTCACCCTAGATGAGGTATTCAAAAAAGCGCTAGCCAACAATTTTGACATTCAAATTTTGGAAAGCCAAATGGAGATTGCCGAAAACTCAGCCACTTTGGGAAATGCCGGCCTTTTACCCAGTGTAACAGCGAGCGCCTCCGCAGGTATCAATATTAATAATACTGAATTGGAATTTGCGGGTAACATACCGCCAACAAGTGTGGACAACGCCCAAAGCACCAATACAAATGCAGGTCTGACAGCTAGTTATGTTTTATTCAAGGGTTTGAACGGAATTCGCATGTATGACAAACTCAAGTTGAACAAGGAATTGGTGGATATGCAGTCCCAAAGTGCAATGGAGGCCACTTTACTGCAAGTAGCGAATGCCTACTATGTGCTTGGACGAGCTATTGATCAAGAGCGAATAGCCACAGAAAATGTTAGCGTGAGCAAAAAGCGTTATGATCGAGCGTTGATAGCCAAAGAATTGGGAACTGGACTGAGAACCGAGTTGCTTGCTGCACGAGTGGACATTACTTCCGATAGTTCCGCTCTACTTAACGCACAACTGCAACGTAGCAATGCAGTGCGACAGTTATCCAGATTGATCAACGAAGAAGTAACTAAGGACGTGGTTACTGAAGAAATGAGTATTGAAATAAAACCATGGACCTTAGATGAATTGGCCAGTGAAGCAAAAGCCAATAACAGCACACTCAAAAACAAAGCCCTGCAACAAGTGTTAGCACAAAAAGACCACCAAATGGCTTGGTCCTCTGCCTTTCCTCAACTTTCGATTAATGGTGGTTACAGCTATGCTAACAGTCAAAGTGAAGCAGGTATCGTTTTAAGTAACACAGCTGCCGGATGGAATGGTTCTGTTGCCCTCTCCTACCCGCTTTTTAACGGATTTAAGAATAACATCAACAGACAAAACCAAAAAGTCACTATGGAAATTCGCGCCTTGGAGCAGCAAAGTGCAGAGCTTCAATTGTTGACAGACCTTGGCAATGCTTATGAAAGCTATAAACAAAGTGTTACGGTAGCGCGATTCGAAGAAAGCAACTTAGAATCTGCGCAGCTCAATCTTCAACGTACCGAAGAATTATACAAGGGTGGCCAAATCTCCAGTACACAATTCCGCGAAGCACAAGTAGCCTACGTAAGCTCGCAAATCCGCATCAGCAACGCCAAAATCAGTATCAAACTGAACGAATTGGAGTTGATGCGATTGACGGGGCAGATTCTAAGCCAGCAATAAAATTTAGTGATGATGTCCGCTTCCCTCTTCTCCTTTTTTCATTTCAGCTAATAGATAGAATGCTCCGCTTGTAACGATTTGAACATGTTCGGGCAAGTCATATACTGGAACCACTTCCGTAAAACCGATGTCCATTGCGCCAGTGTTCACCTCAATTTTTCGGAAAACAAACTCGTCATTGTGTTGATCGTGCGACTCGCCTTCGGCATGACTATGCTCGCTTTTAGATGGTGGATTAAGTACAAAAATGTAGTTTAAACCACCATCGCTTACAATGGCATCGTTGGGCAACGCACTCACCTTCTCATTGCTAGTTACAATGCGTGCATCTACATACATACCACTAAGTAAACTGCCATCATGATTGTCGATTTCTGCATGCACTACCATGGCTTTAGGTTCCTCTTCGAATGCGCGACCGAGCGCAAACACACTGCCTACAAACACTGAATCAGGATTGTTTGAAATTGAAAATATAACCTTTTGACCTTTTTTGATTTTATGCATGTCTTTCTCGTAAACATTCAAGTCAATATGAATGTGATCATTGTCCACAATTTCGAACAGACTTTGATCTGGAGCTACCGACATGCCCATGTTTACATTAGTAGATCTAACGTACCCATTGATAGGAGTTCGAATTAGTACCGATGACGTGTAATTGCCATTTTCTAGAGATTCTATGTCCACGCCAAACAGCTTCAATTTCGCCTCCAAACCACCAAACTTGGCCTTTAATCCGTGGTATTCTGACTCCGATTGCTGAAACGATTTGAGCGAACTGATGCTATCTCTATTTAAGTCTTTTTTACGTTGAAAGTCTTGTTCTGCGAAACCGAGTTGGCTCTTGACCGTCATGTATTGTTCTTGCATTTCAATAAAACTAGGATGCTCGATGCGTGCTAAAACTTGGCCTTTTTTCACATAATCACCTTCCAATACATCGATGCTAGCCACACGCCCGCCAACCAAAGCGCTTACGCTGGCTTTGTTTTGCGGAGGCAATTGCAACTTCCCATTTGATTTTACGGTTTTGGATAAGTCCAAATGCTGGAACTGTCCTAAATGAATGTTCATCACGTCCATTTGCTTTTGCAGCAAGTGTACCTCGTCTTCATTGGTCGCGGTTTCGTGATCGTGACCATGGTCTGCCGACTCTGTTTCAGTAGCTGGTGCATTGCTCGAGTTTGAGCAGCTTTGAAACGCCATGACGCTCAATAGCGCGAATAAATATGGAATGAATTTCATGATTTTATGGTTTAATATTATTAAAATGAACCGCCCAGGTATTTTAAGTCCAAAGCGCATTGATTGTATTGTTTTGTTATTTCTAAATGATCTCGTTTAATTTGAATTGCTTGCTTAAGGCTGCTGATGTATTCGATGTAATCAATCTCGCCAGCATTGTAGGCTCTATCTGCAAAACGGATCAATTCGCTCGCTGATTTTAAGACTCGTTCTTCATACCAATCCAGCTGAAATTGAAACTTCTGCAACTCTTGTTGTTTGGCTTTGAACTCAGTAGAAATCGTAAGCATTTGATTTTAGCGGGTGTTGTGCAAAGTGTTTTCATTTTTTCGTCCACGTCAAGATTAGGTTCAGCAAATAGCCAACGAAACCAACCAAGATTGATAAAACCCCACCAAGAATTCCAAAAAAGCAGTATTTGGTCAACTGTCCATTTCGGGCTATTTCTTCGTATTCGCCCGTGTAGTTGAAGTCAATTTGTGAATAGGCGAAGGCCGAAATCGCGATTGTAAGAATTCCAAGAACTGTCGTCAACAGATGGAAACTGTCCAAGAAACGGTTTGTCTGTTTTTTCCTGAGCAGAAAGTACCCAACACCTGAAACGAAAAGAAAAAGTGAAACCAAAACTGTCAGGTGGAGCAGTCTGATAACGAAATAGGTGTCGTGGACATTAATGTCTAGTTCTGTGTCCAAAAACAGACCTATCAGAATGAGAATTGGAATACCCGTCCAATACCATAAATACTTCCGTGATGTCGTCATTTTAACATTTTGCACAACGGTTTGCATATGGCTTGTGGCGATTTAGAAGCACTTTCCTGTCCCTCGAAACCAAAGCTGCTTACGGAGCGAAAACCTTGCTGGCAGCTGTTCACCCGCCATAAGCTATATGTTGTGTTGGCAGTAGTGTTTTTATTTTTTCCAGTATTTTCTATCGTAGTAAAACGAAAGTCCAATTAGCAAGATTCCTCCACCTAAACCAATCCATCCCGCAATGCCTTCTCTATCTCGGTAATCGTTGCTGTCCATTATCATTTTTTCGTTCGATTCAATCCTGTAAGTCTGTAGATTAGGTTTGTTCTTATCATACTGGGGCTTAAAGTAAACACGTATGAATTGACCGGATACTATTTGTTTGGTCAAACTTGAATAGTCTCCATTAGGTCTGTAAATTCCAAAAATCTGGTCAGAAGTCTCCAGGGTTATCAAATAGGTTGGTTTGGTTAATTTAAACTTTCCAGACACATTTGTTGAACTGCTACCAACTCCAGCAGATAGAACATTTCCTTCAACAAATTCCAAGGATTCAATGTCTGTGTTTCGACTTTCGAATGCTAAATATGAAGCAAAGAAGCAAGCTGAAGCCAGTACAAATGCTCCAAAATAGTTCCAGGCTCTCTTCAGTTTGACTTTTGTCCTTGGTTTCATTTTACATTACTGCCAACAAGTGTATATGCGAATTTCGCATATATCCACTTTAGTGAGGGTTCATGATTTTCTCGTTCCGTCATGCAAAAACAGCATAACGAAACAAGCATAACTATTTTATTTCAAATAATATATCCCGTGGTTTTTTATCTGGATAAATTAATGGGTGGTGTGCGCATTGATTACTTCAGCGCCTGATTAGCCCAAGTATGCTAATGCCTGTTCACAGCCCGAAACAAAATGGAACTATCCCCAAAACTCAAGAAGCGGAAGTCATTTTGAAGCGCGTAATCATAAACCTTCCTCCAATCATCACCAATGAGCGCAGCTACCAGCAGCAGCAAGGTGCTTTGTGGTTGATGAAAATTGGTAATCAAGGCGTCAGCCATACGAATTTGGTAACCTGGAGCAATCAGCAATTGAGTAAAGCCGTTCAAGTGGCTTTTCTGCTTATCCTTCAACCAGCTGATTACGGCATCCAAAGCTGCAGTTACCTCCACTGTTTTATGCTCTAACTCATAGGGTTCCCATTGTCCGACAAAGAATTCATTCACCCCTTCTGTCGCGAGTAATTTCACTCCGAACCAATAGATACTCTCAATGGTGCGCATAGAGGTAGTACCCACAGCTATGATTCGATTTTCAATGGAGGCAACACGCATCTTTTCCAACGCAGAAATCGAAACTAAAATTCGCTCTCGGTGCATTTCATGGTCTTGCATGGTTTCCGAATGAACAGGTTTAAAGGTTCCCGCACCCACATGAAGCGTAACAAACAACGACTGAACCTGTCGTTTTATCAAGTCATCAAAGACTTGTTTTGTGAAATGCAAACCGGCCGTTGGAGCAGCCACAGAGCCCTCTGCCTGAGCGTAAACCGTTTGGTATCGCTCCTCATCCTCTACCTCTGAATCTCGGTTCAAGTATGGCGGCAAAGGCAGCATTCCGATATCGTCCAGCACCTGTGCAAATGTTAGATCAACATCCCAACTTAATCGCACTGCATAGGCCGAACGACTTTTATCCATGATCTCGGCTTTCACTGAATATTCACCAGACTCCGTTTTAATTGACTTTGAAAGAATTTCTCCCTCTCTCCATCTTTTCGCATTGCCGATCATCGCTTTCCAAACGGTGCTCTTCTTTTTTGCGAAAGCCACTGAAACTTCAAAAGGTTCTGTCGGCTCAAGACAAAATACCTCGATGCGCGCACCGGTTTGCCTTTGAAAATGAATACGTGCATGAACCACCTTGGTATCATTGAACACCAGGCAATCATTCGGTTGCAGAAGTTCAGGCAATTCAACAAACTCTTCATGATGAATATCGCCATCCTTATACACCAACAATTTGCTTGTATCACGCTGCTCTAGGGGATACTGTGCGATTCGACTCTGAGGCAATTCGTAGGTATAATCGGATATGGACAACGACTTAGGTTCCGGTTTGGCAGAATTCGAATGCATGGAAATGAAATTGCTTTTTTCAGATCGCAAAAAAAAGAAACGATTCACCAACCACCCTATTTTCTGAGAAAAACTACCCAACTTTTGCCGTTAACATTCCTCGTACCTTCACCGCTCATTACAAAGACAAAATCTCAATGAGTTCTTTCCGTGATCTAAATCCTTCCAAGATGTTGCTCAATGCCTTGGACGAGCTCGGTTACACCGAGCCGACTCCCATCCAAGAAGCGGCATATTCAGTGGTGATGTCTGGTAAAAACGTAGTTGGAATTTCGCAAACGGGAACCGGGAAGACATTGGCATACATGCTTCCGATACTCCAAAACCTTAAGTTTTCAAAAAGCAAGCATCCAACGGTTCTGATCGTGGTTCCCACACGCGAATTGGTGCAGCAAGTTGTGGAGCAAATTGAATCGTTTGCCAAATATAAAACCGTTCGTATTCTTGGTGTGTACGGAGGAACCAACATCAACACACAAGGACTAGCCGCTTTGGAAGGTATGGACATATTGGTCGGCACACCGGGTCGTCTGTATGATTTGGTTCTAGCACGAGCTGTGATGCTCAAAAACATTCAGAAACTGGTCATCGATGAAGTAGACGTTATGCTCGATTTGGGCTTCATTTTTCAGTTGACCAACATTTTTGAATTGTTACCAGAAAAACGACAAAACATCATGTTCAGCGCCACTATGACGGAAGAAGTTGATGCTTTGATCAAAGAGAATTTCTTTGCTCCCGTTCAATTGACGATTGCTCCGAGCGGTACACCACTTGAAAACATCAACCAGCTGAGCTACGCTGTTCCAAATTTCCATACCAAGGTCAACCTACTAGCTCATCTTTTAGAGACCGAGCACGACATGATTAAGGTGTTGGTCTTCGCTCCGAGCAAACGCATTGCAGACAAGCTTTATGATCGCCTTCATGAAGACTTTGGATCTGACCTGGCCATTATTCACTCGAATAAAAGTCAAAACGCCCGATTTGGAGCGATTGAATCTTTTGACGATGGCACTCATAGAATCTTAATTGCCACAGACGTGATCGCGCGCGGAATCGATTTTGAGCACATCTCACACGTAGTCAATATTGATACCCCGAAATTTCCAGAGAATTACATCCACCGTATAGGTCGCACCGGCAGGGCTGAACAAGGGGGCACATCCCTCCTATTTTATACGGAAAAGGAATTAGAACATAAATTGGCCATCGAGGTATTAATGGACTATGAAATTCCGGAAGCAGCAATCCCAGAATCGGTTAAGATCTCACGAGACCTATTACCTGAGGAATTGGATGATACAAAACAGCCCATCAATCCACATCGCAAGCTGAACAGCGAATCAGGACCAGCATTTCATGAAAAAAGCGCTAAAAACAGTAAGGTGAATCAAGGAAGTCGCTATCACCGAGAGATCAAAACGAAATTCAAAAAGCCAAAAACACGAGGCGACAAAGGGGCAAATCGCAGAAAGTAAAGGCGGGTCGGCACACGAAAACCTATAAAAACTTAGTTTTAGTTCCTGTGAAGAGACTCAGTTTCAAAATACTACGATTTTCCTTGATCATAGCTGCTATAGTCATTGGCAGCATCGCTTTGTATTTAATTACAGCATATGCATTTTCGAGTATTGAGGTTGATCGTGAAGCAGCGAGCCAAGAGGTAGAAATATACATTCTAACCAATGGGGTTCATACAGACATTGTGGTGCCAACCATAACTAAACAATTTAATTGGTTCAAAGACATTCACCACCTGAGCGACTCGCTGCGCTACAAGCATTTAGCCATTGGCTGGGGAGATAAAGGATTTTACTTAAACACGCCCACTTGGGCAGATTTGAAGTTTTCGACTGCTTTTAACGCAGCATTTGGACTGAGCAGTACCGCCATGCATACTACCTTTTATGAGAGAATGGAGGAAAGTGAATCGTGCAAGCGTATTATGATTAGCAAAGGGCAATATGATCGACTTATTCAATTCATCAATCAGAGCTTTCAGCGGGATGACAATGGAAAAGTTATGTTGATTGAAACAGATGCAAATTATGGTGAGACGGATGCCTTTTATGAGGCCCAGGGAACGTATAGCTTTATGAATACGTGTAACTCTTGGGCTAATTTGGCACTCAAGAAAGGTGGTCAACGCGCATGCCTTTGGACACCCTTTCAGCAGGGTATATTCGATAAATATCACGATGACCATGACTCTTAACCACCTCCAATTATCGACTTGGGTATGTTGTGCTGCCTTGACCATCGCTTGGTCCAGCTTGAATGCTCAGTCTCTAGAAAAACCCGAAATCTCCTGTACAGATCAAGGTTGTATCGGCACCTATGTCGGACCAGAATTTCTAAACGGATTGGATGTGGCACATCAGTTTTCCAATACCATGTCGGCAGCGGTTGGCGACAAACTCAAGGAGTTGTTTGACAATAAATTGTACTCAAAGGTCGATTTTGAAGGCATCAAAATGACAACCACGGGCATGGGCAGTGGAAATGTAAAGTATCACTTAGATATTCCATTTATTCAAGTTTCCGAAAGATGTGATGCCTATACATCCTTTGACCATTGCGGTGGTTGGAATCATACACCTGCCATTGCGTCTCGGAAAAAACAATTGAGCAGCGCCCTGTTGAAAGGCGAGCAACTCGACATTAGTGAGCTTAAAACGACTCCCGAAGGTTTAGAGGAATATTGGATTCAATGGAAGAATAGAAGCAAACAAAAGGAATGCGTTAAGGAGTAGAATATCTCTACTAGATAATAACCACCCCTGCTAAAATTACAATAGATAAGATGGCTATTACGGTTAGCATCTTACGGAGAAATACTCTTGGTCGTTGTTTTTCTGGTTTCATATAGTATCAACAATACACACCTTAAGATGTTCAAAATCTGAATTTTAAACAAACCTACATAATCCTTAAGGTGACATTAACCGAAGGGTAATTCCCGAACGCTGTTTCATCTAAATAATGGCTGAAGGGCTATATAAACACTGTTACTTCACGGCCTGCTCAGCGCACTTCTCTCCATCAATCGCGGCCGAAATAATCCCTCCAGCATAACCTGCCCCTTCGCCACATGGATATAAACCTTTGACCTGGATATGTTCTAATGTTTCCCTGTCCCTTGGAATACGAACAGGAGATGAGGTGCGTGACTCTGGAGCATGCACAACAGCCTCGTTTGTCAGATACCCCTTCATGGACGATTCGAATTGCTTAAACCCTCCGCGTAACGCCCTGTGAATCAATGATGGCAACACTTCACTCATTTCGACTGAAGTGGTTCCTGGAACATATGATGTTTTAGGTATGTCACTTGAGCGTGTCTTGTCAATAAAATCCATCAATCGCTGGGCAGGCACACGTTGCGTCTCCCCTCCCATTTTCCATGCTCGTTGTTCGATGGCCTTTTGAAATTCGACTCCCGCCAAGGGGCCAAACTGAGCGTAATCCTTAAAATCCTCCACTCGGAGCTCTACCACAATTCCCGAATTGGCGGTACTCTGATCCCTTTTGCTGGGCGACCACCCGTTCGTAACTACTTCGCCTGGACTCGTAGCACAGGGGGCTATTATGCCGCCTGGACACATACAAAAAGAATAGACACCTCTTCCATCTACTTGTTTAACTAAACTATAAGGAGAAGGCGGCAAATAGGGTCCTCGCACATCACATTTGTACTGAATCGTATCGATCAATTCTTGCGGATGTTCCACCCTCACCCCTAAAGCAAAGGGTTTTGCCTCGATCTGTATTCCCTTGGTATGGAGGAGTTCAAAAATATCCCGTGCGCTATGCCCAGTGGCCAAAATGACCTTAGTCGATTCCATTTTATCGCCATTTTGAAGCATGACGCCTTTTATCTGGTTCGAATCAAGCATGAGGTCTGTGACACGTGCATTGAATCGGATTTCTCCACCCTGCGCCAAAATACATTCGCGCATGGATTCGATAATTTCTGGCAGCTTATTGGTTCCAATATGCGGATGGGCGTCCACCATGATGTCTCTACTCGCTCCAAACGCCACTAACAATCGAAGTATGCGATCAACATCACCGCGCTTCTTGGATCGAGTGTAGAGTTTACCATCGCTGTATGTTCCGGCTCCACCTTCACCAAAGCAATAGTTCGAATCTTCATTCACCACATGCTCAATATTGATGGCACGTAAATCTCTCCTACGATCGCGCACCATCTTACCACGCTCAAGCAGAATGGGCTTTTTACCCAACTCAATGCAACGCAGTGCTGCAAACATTCCGGCAGGTCCCGCCCCAATGATCACCACTTCCTCTGAACTACTAACGTTGGGATAGTCAGGCAATTCAATGACCTCCTCGATGTAATTTTCCTTGCTGAAAATTTTCACCTTCAAATTCACCTTGACTTGCCGTTGACGGGCATCAATGGATCGTTTCAAAATCTGAACGTGACTAATTTCAACTTCCGAAATCCCTGCATGGGTTGCGGCAGCGGTTCGCAATAATTCAGGCGAGGCTGCTGTTTCAGGATCAACTTGAAATTGAAATTCATTCCACATGCGGCAAAGAACTGAATTTCAAAGCTTGAAAAACTAAGGCACATTAAATAACATGACGACCCATTCCGTTCGAGTACTTTTATATTATGAACGACCAGCCGAATCCAAAAGCGCAAAAATTGATACGCGAACTACTTAATCCATGGAAATTGAAGTTCTATTTCTGGACTAAGCTTCCATCGTTACTCTTTTGGAGGGTAAAACTGAGGCTCTTAGATATGAATCACTCCAAGGTGACGATTCCCTTCACGAAACGGACGCAAAACCCGTTTAGATCCGTTTACTTCGCTGCACAGGCTGGCGCTGCTGAGTTTTCTACCGGTGTTTTAGCCGTAGCTGCCATCGAAGGTCGCGGCAAGGTTTCGATGCTAGTGACCGGAATGCGAAGCGAGTTTTACAAAAAAGCGGATGGGCAAATCACATTCAGTTGTCATGATGGAAAAGACGTTTATGACTGTGTCACTGCGGCTATCAAATCTGGTGAAGGACAGAAAATTACATTGCTTAGTGAAGGAAAATTGGACAGTGGAGAATGCGTATCCAAGTTCTGGATTGAATGGAGTTTTAAAGTAAAATAAAATGGCTCGTTTAGAATACCGAGTGTATGTTATTGAGCTGTCTAAAAAGGTATTTACCGAAAGTGCCAAATTCCGAAATGCCAATCCACAGTACAATGGAGTGTTAGAATGCTTGTATGTTGGTGTAACCACAAAAACCCCTCAAGAGCGATTTGAGCAACACAAAACGGGCTACAGAAATAAGAAAGGCCACAAACTCAGTTCGAATATTGTGGAGAAATTCGGGACATACCTCCGCCCAAGCCTTTATAATTACATCGACCCTGTTTACAATCGAGCGGATGCTCTCAAATTGGAAGAATCATTGGCTTTAGAGCTCCGAAGAAAACGATATGCTGTTTGGTTTAATTAATATGTCTCTGACTTTGCGATATCCGAAAAGCTAGTTTTGATAAACGGTAACATTACTAGATTCCGACATGATTAAAGATAAAATCGAAAACGCTCATTTGTATGCTGGACTTGGAGCACGTTTAAATCAAGCATTTGAATTCATTCAAAACACAGACCTGAAGAACGCTGAAGTCGGGCGCTATGCGATAGATGGTGACAACGTTAGAGCAGTGTTTTCTGAATATGATACTCGTGATAAATCAGATTGTAAATTAGAGGCTCATTACAAATACATCGATGTTCAATTTATGATCAAGGGCACCGAACATATGGGGCTTGTATCACTGCGCGATCAGCAGCCCTATGAAACCAATTTAGAACGGGATTACTCATTTTATGATACTCCTTGCGAAGCCATAAAGTTCGAAGAAGGTAGCTTTATGATATTATTTCCTGATGATATACATATGCCAGGTATCGCTATAGATGAGAGTTCAGCAGTGAAAAAAGTGGTGGTCAAAGTTTTGATCTAACCATTCATGGATTCTTAGAACTTTCCCTCTGCTCCTCCACCGCCAAATTCACCACCACCAAAGGTATCTGTGGTTGGTTTCTCTCCTTGCTGAAACGCTTGAGCTGCCTCTAGGATTTTTAAAATCGATGATGACTGCCTTTGCTCCTTAGCACTTGAAATTCCATTTCGAGCAGCACTGAAATACCTAATCAAAAGGATGGCGGTTACAATAAGCAAAACTCCCACAAAGGCTATGACAAATTCGTTTGTCGGCATTTCGAAATACAACTTGATGGATGGTACGGAAAGCACAGCGCCAATACCACCAATGTTTAAGAGAATTCTATCCCGATTTTTCCACCCGAAATAGAACATAGTCAGGGGAAGCAATATTGTTAGGGCTATGAATAACCATGCAAATGGAAGTTGGCCATCGAGATTCATTAACAAATTACCACCAGAGGATACGACAAGTACATTGACGGATATATACATCAAGATCAGTGAAAACAGCTTGCCTGCATTTATTAAATCTCCATACATCCAATGCTCACCTGATTTACTCAATCTATCTAGCCAAAATGCCGCTGCCCCATAACATATTGCGAGGAAAATTGGAACGAAATAGACCATCATTCCATCAAACGAATCAAATAGCTGAAAAACAAACACCCCAAAACACACGAGCGCGGATGCTAAGGCGAATCGATCCATGTAGCGCAATGAGGCTAATAAGCTCAGAATGAACGCTGTCAAGACAACAATGATTTCGTTATCATCAAAAAAATAAGCGCTTGACGCGATAAGGAGTTGCAGGCCATGTAAATAAACTGCCTGTAGCATCCCGGTCCTGTGATGACATTGTTCCCGAATCAACAACCACTCTGCAAAGACCAACACTAACAACCCCATAATCAAGGTTGGAAAACCGAGCAAATCTTCTAGCTCATTTAAAAAACTCATGGCTATTGTCAACTGAAGCCCAATTACCACTACTGTTCCACCTAAAAACAATAAGGCTGCCATGGCCAATTTCACTCTATAAAGATTGGAAGGGTAAGCCTCAACAATTAAATCGTGCTTATCCTGATTGACAAGTCCCGCCTTCAGCCATTTACGGGCCTTCAACTGATGTCGCAAAGCGCTGATTTGCTCTATGGTATAGGCAGATATCATTTGAATCGCCTCCTCGATTTTAGAATCAATAATAAGGGAACTATTGGACTAGCAGTAAAATATATAAACAGCAAAATGATGTTATCCCCATCTAATACTTCCCAACAAAAATGAATGACCCATGCCGATACAATGATGTATGCTACCGAAACTCCATATAACATATACCATGTGGATTTTACTCGTAATGCATAATACACAGAGCACGCGCTTAAAACGATCGCTGCCACACTATACCATGATACTAAACCAAGGTCGAAAGTGGCGGACATGGCACTTAAAAGACCTAGAAGAGCCGCAAACTGCATATATACTGGAGTGAAGTGATCTTTAATTTCTTTTGACTTTAACCACAAACCAATTACGGCAAGTGCAATGGCCAACACTATACCCGTATTGTAATAGTACAATCCATCCAATGTGATGGAAGGATTGAACAAATCAGGTTCTATGCGCAATCCAAGAAACGAGGCAAGTGAAGTAATGGCCAACCCAAGTACTCCAATATGATCGAATCGATATGCGATATAGGCAAACAAAGCAGCAGTCACAAGCGTAAGCCAGCTCCATTGATCGCCAAATGCCTCAAATTGCAATTGCAAATAGGTAAGCAAACTAGCAGATAAAAGAGCTGCAAGCAATGTGAGGTATCCGTAATATGGATTTGGATCATCTGTCTTTGATGGAGAATAATCAACCGAACGAGAAAATATATACCAATATGAGCCAGCACAAAGAATAGCAATTAGGCCGATTGCGATGAGATGCCCGACACTTCCAATATGGTTGTAAATAATTATCCCAGTGCCCGTGGCTAAAAGCAAAACACCCAGATACAATAAACCTTGTAATTCACTTGAAATAGAAAAAACTCGACCCTCTCTAATATCTTCAATGGCCGCAAATTGCTCCTGAGATATAAAACCTGAGTCTAACCATTCTCGTTCTTCTGTTGGCATGGTGGAAAGGTAGAATTTTGATTGCAGAGTTCTTGCGAAGGACTATCCGCTTCGTTTCCCAATGACTTAATGAAATCCTAGTCGCTAATTGTAACGGTGGCTTGTCTGCATTCAGGATTACACTTTTCACCATTGGGCCGGGTGGTCTCGTAGCTTATTTCCTGAGTGTATTCATTGATGAGCATTGAATCATTGAAAAGTTTCACATGCATTTCTTCGACTGAAAAATCGTCAAACACCTAAGTATTCATGCAATTGGATTGAACGCCACCACATTCCATTTTGGAAGTATTCTGACCAGAAATAAAAGTGATTTCAACTTGAGTTGTCTCCTCTAATTCAAAAGACATCACCAAGCCATTTACACAGCCTATTTCGGTGCAAGCACGTTCATCACAAGAGGCGATAGAAAACAAGACCAAGATAAAAAGTGCAGTAATTCGCATACGAAGTATTTAGACGCTTGGTATCAATAATCGTTTGTCTCCAAACCAAAAATTCTGTGAACTTTGAGCCTATGGCACGTTGGATCAGCGCAATAAGTTTTTTGATTTCATTCCAATGTTTTGGGCAAACCGATATCAATTTGGTTGTTGCTCCTACTGCAATGAATGTGTTTTATCGTGGCTTAGCAAACCCCATGGAAGTGGCTGTTGCAGGAGTGCCTGACTCTAATCTAATCGTGAGGATTAGCAATGCAGATAGCATCTCTCATGAAGGCCATCATTGGAAGGTCTGGCCCGGAAAGGGACCCACATGTTATGTCCATGTCAGGTACACCACCAACGGAGATACCCTCGATGCTGGAAAAAAGGAATTCAGAGTAAAAAATGTTCCTGACCCAAAACCCTACTTCGGAGGAAAAACAGGTATTGATGACATTCCATACAAATATTTACTGGCTGCCGCTGGAGTAATTGCCAAGATGGAAAACTTCGAATTTGATCTGAGGTTTCAAATTTTGAGTTACGATTTTGTCTCAGACACTGGTACAGGTCAAGTCGTCATTCACTGCGATGGTCCTGCGCTCAATCCTGAGGTAAATAAGGTGAGAAACAAACTGAGGCATGGAGGCGAGGTATCCATTCGAAACATTCAAGCTCTTGGTCCAGACGGCACTCAACGTCAATTGGAGGATATCAGACTTGCTGTAATTCCCACTGGTTCTATGGATTTCCATTACAATTCCCCTAGGAATTGTAGCTGGGTGGCTTGGAACATTTACCGATCTGCGCAGCCTTCAAGGGAAGACTTCGAATCGATGGCTCAAACCGCGAGTAAGAATATTCTAAATCTTAGGCGTTTCAATCCAGATGATCAGAGGATGAAGGATGCACCTTTGACATTGTATCATCTGCCCATCAAGACCCGTAAAATGACGGAACGGGATCTCGTAGCCGCACTAAAAAGTATTGATAACACCCATTACAACATTGTGGTTCATTGCAAGTATGGAGCCGACCGAACTGGGGCTGTCATTGCCGCATATCGGGTGATCTATAACAATTGGAGCAAGGATTCAGCAATTGAGGAAATGCGCAATCCAAAATATGGCTTTCATGAAAAGCTCTTTCCAAATCTCATTGAATTGATAGAAGACCTAGACGTTGAGGGAATCCGAAATGAATTAGGGGTTGGCCGTTAAATATGCTTCTCTGCATGGTAGCTGCTGCGCACCAATGGTCCACTTTCCACATGATAAAAACCAAGCTCCTCACCTATTCGCTTATACTCTGCAAACTTCTCAGGTGTTACAAACTCAAGCACAGGCAAGTGTTTCTTAGTAGGTTGAAGGTATTGTCCGATGGTTAAAATATCTACTCCTTGAGCAACTAGATCCTTCATTGTCTGAATCACTTCTTCGTCCGTTTCACCCAAACCAACCATGATCCCACTTTTGGTTTTGGAGATTCCACCCTCTTTCAATCGCTTCAAAACTTCCATGCTTCTCCAATACTTCGCCTGAATCCGAACTTTTTGTGTGATTCTTTCAACGGTTTCAATGTTGTGCGATACCACTTCAGGTTTCACCTCCAAAATCGGATCGAGATTAGCCCAATCTCCTTTGAAATCTGGAATTAAGGTTTCAATCGTAACACCTGGGTTCTTTTTACGGATCATTTCTACCGTTTTCTTCCAATGGTTAGCTCCACCATCCGGCAAATCATCGCGATCTACAGAAGTAATAACAGCGTGTTTTAGCCCCATCACTCGGATACTCTCTGCAACTTTTGCTGGTTCGAAAATATCCACTTCTTCCCCCGCACCCGTTGCTACATTACAAAATTGACAGGATCGCGTGCAGGTGTTACCCAATATCATGAACGTTGCCGTACCTGCCGTCCAGCATTCGCTTTGGTTGGGGCATTTACCACTCGAACAGATAGTGTGCAATCCGCGAGTTTCTACAACATCTTTCACTCGGAGATACTCCTTGCCACTAGGAATTTTAACCTTTAACCAATCCGGTTTATTGATTTTGACCTGTTGGTCTTCCTTATTCTTGAGAAGGTTTGCCATGCGTTGTCTTATGCTTGGTAGTTCAAAATTGTGTTTCGAATGATAGATATACATTCCATCAATTGCTCTTCAGTCATCACTAATGGCGGTGCAAATCGAATGATATTGCCATGCGTTGGTTTAGCTAACAATCCATTGTCTTTCAGAGCAACACATATGTTCCATGCTGTTTCACTTTCTGGTGAATCATTTATAATCACTGCATTCAACAATCCTCGTCCTCTTGCTAATGAAACCAAAGGAGATTCCTCTGCTAGTTTAGACATTTCAGTCCTGAAAATGTTTCCGAGCTTTCGAGCATTCTGCGCTAACTTCTCATCTCTCACTACTTCCAAAGCAGCTGTTCCCACGGCTGCCGCAATAGGGTTCCCTCCAAAAGTAGATCCATGCTGTCCTGGTTTAATTACGTTCATGATCTCATCATCAGCCAAAACGCCTGAAATTGGATATGCCCCACCACTTAACGCCTTACCTAGTATTAGTATGCTAGGCCGAGTATAGGTCGCTTCTTGACGCTCACAATGACCTTCACAAGTACATTTTCCACAAACAGCAAGCAAAGCTCCTGTTCTTGCAATTCCTGTTTGAATTTCATCAGCGATAAACAGCACATTGTATTTGTCACATACTGCTTTTGCATTTCGGATGTAGTCATCAGATGGTGTATTAACTCCAGCCTCGCCTTGAATAGGTTCTACAAGAAACGCAGCCACATTCGGCTTGGATACTGCTGCCTCCAATGCAGCGATATCATTGTAATCGACAGATTCAAATCCCGGGGTGTATGGACCGAAGTTCTTACGTGCATCTTCATCGTTACTAAATGAAACAATGGTCGTGGTGCGACCATGGAAATTATCCTTTGCCACAACAATCTTCGCTTCATTCTCAGGAATACCACGCTTTTCATACCCATACTTCCGTGCAATTTTGATCGCAGTTTCCACCGCTTCCGCTCCACTGTTCATAGGGAGGAACTTGTCAAACTTGAAATATGATGTGATGTACTCTTCAAATTCACCCAATCTCGAATTATAGAAAGCACGACTCGTTAAGGTTAAGCGCTGAGCTTGTTCCGTCATCGCCCCTACAATGCGAGGATGGCAGTGTCCTTGATTCACTGCTGAGTAGGCGGATAGAAAATCAAAATACTTTTTGCCTTCTACGTCCCAAACAAAGACCCCTTCGCCCCGATCTAACACCACTGGTAACGGGTGATAGTTATGTGCCCCGTATTTATTTTCTAATTCTATCGCCTCTGCCGAAGTCATTGTCTTTGTTTCCATATTCCACAAGTTTGATGCGAAGATAAAGGTTGAGAATTGGCTGACTGATTTAGCATGTAGTTTCTTTCTTTGCAAAAAATAGCCAAATGATCAAATCACTCTTTTCCATCATTGCCTTATTCATACTTGCCCATATGTCCTTTGGACAGCAAGTCGAGAATATTGCGAATTTCCAACCTGAGTTGAACTACGAAAATGTCCATGTATATGAATTGGACAGCGATCCACTCACTTCTACGTATCTAATATGGGTTAAGTCCGATGTCAAAGAACACTATCATGCTGAACATACTGAGGTGGTTTATGTCTTAGAAGGTGAAGGCGAATTAACCTTAGGCGACACAAAAAGAATTATTCGACCAGGGGATTACATCTTCATTCCCAAAGGAACTAGACATTCCGTTTTAGTGAAAAGTGAGAGTCCGATGAAGGTTTTAAGTGTTCAGACACCCCAATTTGATGGTAGTGATCGAGTGATAGTCGAGTAGAATTTGGCTGTTTTTCGCCTTACCACTCTCTGAAACCCTTGAAAACAGGGCGATTTAGGCTGCACTTATTAACAAAGGGCTGTATTTATTAACAAAACACCCTCTGTCGCTTGCAGTACTTGAGGTTGCGACTAATATTTGCTCCCGTTGAAAAATTATTGTTTAACCTAAAATTTTAAAAAATGAATAAAGCTGAATTAATTGAAGCTATGGCTAACGGAGCCGGTATTTCTAAAGCTGATGCAAAAAAAGCGCTTGACGCTTTTGTTGACAGCACTACTTCTACCCTTAAGAGTGGAGGACGCGTTGCTCTTGTAGGTTTCGGATCTTTCTCAGTATCTAACAGATCTGCTAGAACAGGACGTAACCCACAAACTGGAAAAGAAATCAAAATCGCTGCTAAGAACGTTGTTAAGTTCAAGGCTGGTGCTGATTTAGGTTCTGCTGTGAACTAAGCATCGCTTAAAAAGAATAGAAGGCCTTCCCATTTTTGGGAAGGTTTTTTTATGTCAAAAAGTGAGGAGTGCCTCAACTTGTTAAATTTGCTACCTTAAACGAACAATTACCATGGGAAAAGGAGATATTAAATCAGCAAAAGGAAAGAGATTCGCAGGAAGTTATGGTAAATCGCGAAAGAAGAAGTCTGCAACTCCAGTTGCTGCACCAGCCAAAAAGAAAACAATAAAAAAAGCAGCTCCGAAAGCAGAAGCTAAGGCTGCTCCAAAGGCTGCAGCTAAAGCCACTCCAAAAGCTGCTGCAAAACCAGCAGCTAAAAAGGCCCCTGCAAAAAAAGCAGCTCCAAAAAAAGCTGATAAGAAATAATAGCTTGTTGACTAAGGGCTAAGCCTTTGCAATGACCAACATTGTTCCTGTGATAATTCATAGCGAATCCGGTCGTGCAACCTGCTTGGACGACCTTGCCAAAATTCAAAATAGGTGGGTACAATGAGGTATCCACCCCAATGCTCTGGGCGAGGAATGTCCAGACCTGCGTACTGTTTTTCTAGTTCCACCACTTTGTCCTCTAGAAGTTTTCTTGTTTTTAAAATTTGGCTCTGATTAGATGCCAAGGCCCCTATTTGACTTTCTCTCGGTCTACTTGAAAAATATTCATCGTTTTCTTTATTCGAAAGCTTCACTGCATTCCCTCCTATTCTAACTTGTCGTTCAACCCACGGCCAAAAAAAGTTTAATGAGACGTGTGCATTCTCCGCGATCTCCTTTCCCTTCTGACTTTGATAATTAGTATAGAATTTTATTCCTTTTGAACTCAACTCGCGCAAGAGCACAATTCGGCTAGTAGGTTGACCTGAGGAGCCCACCGTACTTAGAGTCATCGCATTAGCATCCTCACTATCAGAATGGGCCTCCTTTAACCATTGATCTAGAAGTTCATGTGGTGAACTCGGACAATCTGACTCATCTAACGAGTGTTTTGCGTAATCCTTTCTTGCTTTATGGTAACTCATAATCTGTAAACAAAGTTAGATCTCTAACGTTCCGATAAAATTGAGATTTATCAATATATAATCTGCGAATCACTTGCTTCGACCGATTGGACTTCTAATTTAGCGGTGAACAAATGGATAACTCAGGAAACATAGAAAATGACTTCTTTCACAAACTTGCTTTCAACTTTGACGCAAGCAGCCTGAAACCTGGTGATGTGTTGATTTCAGAGCCATTTTTACCAGATCCGAACTTTAGCCGGTCTGTTGTACTAATTACTGAGTACAGCCCAAAAGATAGTGCGTTTGGTTTTATAATAAACAAACCTTCTGAACTGGAAATGTCGGATGTGATCGATTCATTTCACCACGAAGGATTTACATTCCATGTGGGAGGACCTGTAAATCCAGAAACTTTGTTTTTTGTTTTAGGTGACAACAACATATTGGCAGACGCTCAAAAAATAAGAGATGGATTGAGCTGGAGTGGGGATTTTGAAGCCGTCAAAGGATTGATTGACATAGGTAAAACTCACAAAGAGGAGATAAAATTCTTTGGCGGTTATTCTGGCTGGGGTGCTGATCAGCTTGAAGATGAGATTAAGGCAAAATCCTGGATTATCGGAAAACTAAGTAACCATGATATTCTGAATGGAAACCATGAAATACTTTGGAAAAAAAGCTTGGAACATCTTGGGAGTAAGTTTACAATCATGTCCAACTTCCCGGAAGACCCAAACTTGAATTAATCGCCAACTTGTTAAGTTCTAGCTGCATTTCATTGGCTTTTTCAAAAGGAAACTCTTTACCCATGAATTGAGTTATAGCACAAAGGCCTGAAACCGCGTTTGTCGTCCAAATTTCATCCGCTGCTAAAACATCTTTAAGTTTAATGGAGGATTCTTCTACCCTGTCAATGAACTCTCCCTGTTGATCTAATAACACTTGACGTATTGTACCCTGAAGCCCTCCATCTGATAATGGAGGCGTAATTACCCTCTGCCCTTTAAGGATAAAGACATTGCTAGATATTGCTTCAGCAATACTCCCCTTATCATTCGTGATTAAAGCTTCATCAAAATTTGCCGTTCTGGCCTTTCTTGCTGCCAGTATATGCACCGTTTTATTCAGTGTTTTGTGATTACCAAGTACATGGGATGGTAGCGTGACATCATCAAAGACCATGGCCTTTCTTGTAATAACCGGAACTCTAAACTGGTTATGAGGCGTATTAAAAACTTGAATCAATAATTCTCCTTCATCGGTTTCTGGGAAATACTTGCCACCTCCACCGCGATATACTGTAATTCGAAGTAATCCGCCAGCAACAATCTTGTTTCGTTCAATACAAGCTCTTATAACGCTAAGTAAATCACTATCCTTTTGCTCAAGTTCAATTCCAAGTAAACTCAGGGTTTCACGAAGTCTATTATAATGATACTGCCAAAACACTGGCATACCATTCATGATGGATATGGACTCAAAACAGCCATCGCCATATCTAAATGCGCGATTGGTCAGTGGAATGTTCACCTCATTTTCCGGACAGAATTTATCCTTAAAAAAAACCGTATTCATTCCAAAGATTTACAATCAATTCAGGCTTCATACTCGCTGTGAAAATGACACCAAAAATCGCCCCGAAATAGTGTGCAGAATGCGCTATCGGACTTTTTTTATTTCGATCGGCATAAATTTCATAGAGTAGATATAGTGCTCCAAATACAATCGCAGGTAAATGGAAACCAGGTAAAATGATTAGACCCAATGGCCTCATAGGATTCATAAGTATATAAGTAAATACAATGGCAGAAACCGCACCTGAGGCTCCCACTCCATGATAACTGTAATTGTCTCGATTCCTAGCATAACCGGGAATTGCGCTAAATAGCACACCACCAAAATATAAAAGCAAGAACATTGGAATCCACATGTCTCCGAAAAGGCTGGCGTATTGGGCTTCGACTGTTTTACCAAACGTGTAAAGCACATACATATTCACCACTAAATGCATCCCGTCTGCATGCACAAAGGCATGAGACAAAAAACGATACCACTCTTTGTTTCGCTCAATCAAATATGGCTGAAAATCGAGTTTAAAAAAGTATTCTCGATTTTGCAGACAGCTGATAGATACCAGAATATTGGCGATTAAAATAAAGAGCGTTATACTCATTGTTCAAAGCTAAAAGACTCTTTGAATGCAGAACCAATTTGATCAACAATATCAGTTGCGACAAGGGCATGAAATCCTGTATTGATTGCTGCCAAATCACCTGCCACTCCATTTAGGTATACGCCACAAATAGCTGCTGTTTGAGGATCCTTGATTTGCGCCAAAATTCCCGTAATAAGTCCGGTTAGACAATCTCCACTGCCAGCAGTTGCCATTCCTGGGTTTCCCGTAGAATTAAAAAACACTTTGCTGTCTGGAGTGGCAATTGCGGTATGCGCCCCTTTTAAAACAATGAACATTCCAAGTTCGGTGGCCTTGGACCTTAATAATTCAATCCTTTCCAATTCATTTTTCGATGATCCAAATAACCTTTCAAATTCCTTAATATGCGGAGTTAATATGCTCCCCTTTGGAATGCTCGGCCACAATTTTTTATTCAACGCTAGTAAATTAAGGGCATCTGCATCAACGACCATAGGTGACTCATTATGCTGCAAGATCCATTCAAAAAGCAACAATGTCTCAGAATCAGTCCCAATTCCAGGGCCGATACCTATTGCATCGTATGTACCTGCCTTGTTCTTTGACTTCAATTGATCGTCTTCATGCACTACCGCCATGACTTCAGGAACACTGGATTGGATCACTTCTAGCCCAATCTCTGGAACTAGCGCAGTGACTAATCCTGCACCTGATTTGATTCCGGCTCTATTCGAGATAATCGCTGCCCCCATCTTGCCATGACTACCCGCTACTATCAGGACGTGCCCATACTTCCCTTTATGGTCAAATTTCTCTCGGCTAAATAAAGATTGATATTCAGCGATTGAATCCACATAATAAAAGGGGCTTATCTGCCTAGTAATTGCGGCTTCACTTAATCCGATATCTATCAAATGCATCCTACCATATACATTTCCTAAAATGGGAATCAGAGAGGTTAGTTTAGGCAGATGTAGACAAAGGGTGTCCGTAGCCTCGATACATGCATTCGATGCTTCTAAATATCTATCCCCGAACATTCCAGATGGAATATCGATAGATACAACCCTTGCCTTTGATTCGTTGACTTTCTTGATGAGGTCCAATGGCACACCTTCCACTGCTCGCGTCAAACCTGAACCGAACATTCCATCAATGATCACCTCCGCCCCAGATAGATCACAGTCTTTTGCCTCAGATATTAATACATATGAAATTCCCTTGGCTTTAAGTCTTTTTAAATTCAAATCGCAATCATTTGAGCGATTGCCAATATCCAAGTCAAAAACTTTGATTTCGTATTTCTCCGAATGAAGAATTCGTGCGATTGCTAAGGCATCGCCACCGTTATTACCGGGTCCTGCAATGACGGCCAACTTTTGACTTCTATCAATATGACTCATGATCCATTGGCAACACCTTTGAGCTGCTCGTTCCATTAAATCAATAGATTTTATGGGCTCTTCAGACATTGTCTGTTCGTCCACCAACTTGGTTTGGACGCTTGTGAGGATTTTCAGCATATTCCAAAATTAAAAATTGGATTCGGGTAAAACAGCTGAATCACATTTGCTGAAAATGCTCAATAATTCCTCGGGCATAAGCACAAATTTCATCATTAAGGAATATAACAGGGTACACGAATACTGGTTCTGGAGGATTATCCCCTTCATCATCAACATTGATGATCAGACATTCAATTCGTTTACGTTGAATGAAATCGACCACTTCTTCACACTGACTGCAGTCATTTGAAATATAGAGGACGTAATGATTCAGATCTATTCTCGAATCAACTCAATGTCCCGCACAATTTCAGACTGGAAAGAGCTCTTGCCTAAAACCTTAACTTGAAATGCCACAGGCTGTATACCATCTGCAGAAAGATACACATCAAAATTACCAGGAGGTAAAATGATCACATACCGCATTGATTTCGGATTTGGGGTATAGAATTGTGGTGGGTCGTTTGGATTGTCCAAGTCTGTCACTGTGAAAGATGCATTTTCAATTTCACCTTTCGAAGTAAGTACACCACGAATAACAGAGTACTCCGGTTCAACATCTGATATTGTTAATCGATAGATATCGTAGTCTCCATATCCTTCTGGTCTCAATGCTGAGATATATCCATAACGACCTGAACTTGATTCACGGTAGTTCATATCATCATCCACGGAATTAATCGGATATCCAAGGTTACGAGGGTTCACATAGGCATTTGAATCCTCATTCCACAGCGCCTCAAAGATGTCAAAACCACCCATGGAGAAGTGACCTTTTGAACTAAAGTGCATTTTCTTACCATCAGGCGAAATATTTGGAAAATCTTCATCTCGCTCTGTGTTAATGCTTGGACCAGCGTTGTATGGCACACCCCAAACTCCAATTGGAAGTTTCTTCACCACCCAGATATCTGTTCCACCATAACCTCCCTCACGATCACTCACGAAGTAGATGGTATTTCTATCCGTACCGTAGGTTGCAGCAATTTCTCTAGAATTTTGTGAATTTATTCTTTCACCAACTGGGGCCTCATTCTGTAATTCATCGTTCACAAAATCAGCTTCCAAAATATCCCCAGTTATTCCTTCTAGCCCCCTTATGAGTAGTAACCGTTCACCATTGGGATCCATTCCAATCACCGCTTCACTTTCTCCGCGCTCATTATCAGCGCCTGGCATTTTTATAGCATCTCCAAATTCACCATCTACCACTCGAGAATAATAGATGTTAGAAGAATATGTTCCATCAGGAACTATCGTACTTCCGTCATCTCTTTTAGTTGTGAAAGCTAAAAAGCTTTCATCAACAGTAACAAATGGGAAATAATCAGGATAAGGGCTATTGATATGTTCGCCCAAGTTTTCATACAGGCATCCTTTTGGAAACTTGATCAATTGATAGGCATTTTCACAATATTCAATTTCAATTTCAGCTTCCTCAACACTGAAATCATCTCCACTGGCTCTGAATTCGATGTAATGATTAAACTGCTCAATGGCTCGGTCAAATCTCATTTCAAACTGAAAAGCCTTCCCCATTAGGTAATGCACAGTAGCTGATTCTTCATCGTAAAACAGCACTTTTTCAAAATATGGAATTGCCTTTTCCTTTTCATAATCTGAATTTAGGTAGCACAATCCGAGATTATAGTTGATTCGCGTATTCTCAGGATCTTTTTCTAAGGCTATTTCATATTCAAGCATCGCTTCGCCATAATTCTCATCAAAAAACAACCTGTCAGCGCGCTGCAAGTTGCCAGATGGCATGGTTTTCTTCTCTACTGCTGCAGTGTCCTGTGTTATTTTTAGAGAATCGTCTTGTGAAATTCCGCTGAAACTAAGCGCGAATACTAGAATGGAAAAGATGGTTAGGTTCCTCTTCATAGAAATTATTCAATCTTCAAATTTAAGAATGCGCTTGAAAGGCGATTGATTTTTTTCAGGAACTATGGTCGGCAACAATAAACCACGCTCCATTTACCTTTTTCCAAACCAATGTAAATCGCCCCGAAAGTGTGTCTGATTCTCTAAAAAGCGTCCAACCTCCAGTAGAATATGCCGCTTTGCTGCTAATAAAATTCGTTTCACATTCGTCAAATTCTAATTGTCCCATGGCAGCTTTATCAGGATATCCTCGAACATATCGGTCTAAAGCGGCCTGCCAGCCATGGCTGATAGACTTGGTTCCCGTAAAAACCAGCGAATCACTCATCCAATATCCGTGCATATAGCCTTCCAAATCCCCCTTATTCCAAGAACGAGCTTGTCCGGCTATGACATCATTAATCATCTCCAAATCCTTATCTCTGTTTTCCTTGACCACACATCCCGCAATGAGAATAGTGATGTATACTGCGATCACTTTATTCATTCTCCATGATTTGCCACGTATGATCTCCTAAAAGCTTCACTGTGGATATAAACTCCCAATCAGGCTTAGATCTGCCCCAATCCTCTGGAGAAAGCATGGACAGTTTATTTTTTCCTTCGGCATCTTTGTAAAGATGGTATATGTGTCCAATGACCGGTTGAAAGCCCAATCCACTTTCATAGATCATTTCTGATACACGCTTTCTATCCTCGATTTTTTTAGCCTCATCTACCAAGACTTCAATTTGCCGTTTTATTTGCTGAATTTGCAAATCGGTCTGTTCGTACATGGCAGATAATGCCCGCCCTTTCAATTTTCCTTTGTCTTCTGGTCGAATCAATGCGCTCCCTACGTGGTGCGCATATTCCAAAAGCCCAGGTGTTTCCGTGGTTTTGTCTTTATCGATTGGATTTGGATCGCTTTCTTTCATGCGCCTTTAGCTGTGAGTTATCTGATGAGTGTGAAAGCACCATGAATTTCTTGGTATTCCCCTTCAGAAGTTTGATATAGAATCTGATAGGTATAAACACCATTCTGAGCGATTTTGTTGTCGCTATTTTTACCGTCCCAAGTGAAGTTAATATCCTTTTCATGCAACATGGTGTGCCCCCATCTGTCCCATATTTTAATTTCAAAGCTTCCACCTTCGTTAAAACCTTCAATGCTCCAAAAATCATTGACTCCATCACCATTAGGAGTGAAAGATGTTGGCATATACAAAGTGGTGATTGCGTCCACCTTTACCACCTGCATAATGGTATCTAAGCAGTTGTATTCATTCCAAGCTTTTAAACTAACATGGTACATTCCTGATTTTTGGAAATCATGAAGTGGAGAAAATGCCTGAGAAGTTTTCCCGTCATTAAAATCCCACTTCCATCTCACACTTTGTTCGGATGTGTTTTCAAACAAGATGACTGGATTGAATAGGTCTAAACTCTGTCTGTCAAAGTTAAAATTGGCAATGGGTCGAGGATATACAGCTACGATCTCGGATTTCTTTTTACTCGCTGTACAACCTGCCTCACTGGTTGCGACCAGTTTTACATTGAAGAATATGGTTTCGATTGTGTCATTAACCAAATCAAGTCGCGGAGATGTTAGATCCGAATATTTTTCGTTGTTGACATACCATTTGTAGGTCAATTCACCATCAGCTATCGAACTTAGATTTATCGCTCTAGGTGCCAATGGGGAACAACCCACTTTTGGCTCAATATCGAAGTTAACCTCTGGAGTAACCGGCACGTGCACCATGTGCTCCGTTTCTTGCAAACATCCTTTGTTGGACTTCACTACCAACTTCACTTTAAAATCACCTGAGGTTAGATAAACATTCGTTGGATCAGCGCTGTCAGAAACATTTCCATTACCAAAATCCCAACTCCAATTGTCCACCAGCCCTTTTGAAATGGTGCTCAAATCCGTGAATTTGGATGGCAAACCTGTGCACGCCATGTCTTCGGTGAATTTTGCATCAGGTATCGGGAATATTTCAGGCCAATTCCTTGTGCTATCCACACATCCATAGTTGGATGTCACCAACAGAAAAACATCAATTTTTTCCGAAATACTGGTTACATAGGTTGGATTTTGAGTGGTCAATGGTGTTCCATTTACATTCCAATTCCAACTCACAATATTATCTCCACCAGGGGTAGATTGCGCGATATTACTTTGATCAAAAATGGGAAGAGGATCTCCTTCGCATACATTATTTTCCCAATTGAATGCAGCCTGCGGTGCGGGGTATATTCGAATACTATCGTAAACGGTATCTGCGCATCCATATTGAGTAATCACCTCCAATGAAATAGGATAGAGCCCTGGAGCAGCATAGTCATGTATTGGTCCCGATGAAAGCGAGCTGCCACCATCGCCAAAATCCCAATGGTATTGAGTAATCATTCCGCTTTGGGAAGTTGAATTCTGAATGAAATTTACAGGAAGGTTTTCGCAATTAGGCGATAGCTCAACTGCCGCTACAGGAAGGTGATACACCGTAATATTCTTCGTCAAGGAATCTTGACAACCTCCGTCCGTTGTTACTTTTAATTCAATAGTATGCTGACCCGAAGTTTGAAACTGATATTGGGGTGTATTACTTGTGGATATTGAGCCGTCACCAAAATCCCAATTCCAGCCAGTGAAATAACCAGTAGCCACCGTTGAGCTATCTTGAAACACGCTATTCTCTTTAAAACAAACGCTTGGCACTTCAAAATCGGCCACCGGCATAGGATAAACGGTAGTCAATTGAGTCAGAGAATCACGGCATCCTAGTGAATCATAAACAATCAACTGCACTGCGTATTGACCATGAGTACTATATGTGTGACCAACAGAATCTGCATTATAATCCACCGTTCCATTATTCTCTACGTCCCACTCTAAACTGGATATACCCACAAGACCTTCTTGGCTTGAATCGATCAAAATCACGTCAAGACCATCACAAGCATCTTGTATACTGAACTGGGGAACTGGATTCGGGTATATCTGAATTACTGTATCAGTGGTATCAACGCATCCCGCATTATCCTCCACGGCCAATTGCACTGTATAATATCCACTTTGATTATACAGATGCACAGGGTCTGCAATCTGACCATTTGTACTACCATCTCCAAAATCCCAATCCCATTCTGCAATGTATCCAATGGGCAGCGAAGTTGAATCTCCAAAAAACACGCTATCACCCTTACATACATCTCCAAACCCGATGGCGGCATTGGGTGCTTCATGAATATAAACCAGGTTATGTGCAGTATCTGTGCAACCATTAATATCCGTGGCTACCAAATACACATCATACAAACCAGCACTATCATATATATGCCACGGGTTTGTATCTAAGGATACTGTTCCATCACCCAAATCCCACCAAAACGTATCCAGATTGGTATAGGTGTTTGTGCTATAGCATGCCCCAGTATCGATGAAATAGAATTGAGAGGTGTCTCCCAAGCAAACGCTTTGAGATTCCATACCAAAGTCTATGTAAAGCTCATAGTTGAAATCCCAATAATCGGTTCCCTCTTGAGAAAAACTATAAAATCCAAAAAGCCCAGGTTCAAAGCAACCACCTTGATCAATAAATGTATCTCCGTTAATGGTGATTACCGCCCGGGTAGGGGTGTAATACAATTCAAAGTCATATTCTGTAAAAGAAACCCATCCGCTCGTATTGCTAAATTGAGTTTGCAGAACTTGAAAACCAGCTGAATTATTATGGTTCCAAAAATTCGGAAACACCTGAGGATTGGTCCTTGCTAAGGCCGTATCCACCTTACATAATGAATACCCCTCTTGGGCTGCATATCCAGACCATGTTTGAGCATTCTTTTTCCAATCAAACAGGTAGTAATTATGGTACATGGTGTCAGTATTTCCACCTTTCCAAGTGTAGTCCCAGGTATCTTTAAAACCAAATACAAAACCAACATAATCATCATCTGAATTGGTAGCGATCTCAAAGGTTCCCGTGATTTTAACATTAATCAGCGTATCTGGCCCAACATACATAAGTGGAAATAGTGAATTACACTGAGAACTTAGAGTGCTGTCTCCTGCCCCTAAGATCCAACCACCTCCAGCGCACGCAGCGCTCGATGTTGAATCGCCTGTAGTCACCCACTCCTCAAAAGTCACATTTTCATAACACTGTGCCTGCAGTTCCAATGGGTTACTACATGCCAAAAGCACATAAAGGGAAAGATAATATTTAAGTAGAGATTTCAGTTTTGAAGGTCGTTTGTTCAAATATAGTGTTGCTACACTCTTCGAACGCACAATTCCTCAATTGGTTGGCAGAATTAACTCCTTAATCGAAACAATTGATGTGTTTATTTTAACCCGTATTTATCTATAAGATAAACCAAAGCGGTGATGGAAGCTGTGCCGAGCTCTAACTCGCGTTTGTTCACTGCGTCAAACGTGTCGGTAGGACTGTGGTGATAATCAAAATAGCGCTGGCTGTCAGGCACAAACCCAATGAGCACATTATCATCTGTTTTGAGTGGCCCGATATCTGCCCCGCTGCCACCCTCTTCTAATTGATGCACTCCATATTTTTCCAAGGCAGGTTTAAAGCTTATAATCTTCTGTACCAGCTTTTCATTGCCTTCAACATGGAACCCTCTCGGTGTAAAACCGCCACGGTCAGATTCAATGCAAGCCACGTGGTTCAATCCCTGTTTTTTAGATTGTTCCGCGTATTCCTTTGCTCCTCTCAATCCATTCTCCTCATTCATAAAGAATACGACCCGTATTGTGCGTTTAGGTTGATAACCCGATTTTTTGAGCAGTTCTAATACTGCCAAAGACTGCATCACCCCTGCTCCATCGTCATGTGCTCCATGTCCCACATCCCAACTATCCAAGTGACCTCCCAACAGAATAATTTGATCTGGATACTTAGAGCCTTTGATTTCTCCAATGACATTGTGGGATGGTACATCGGGCAATGTTTGGCACGACTGCTTCCAAAAAAGCTCCACTTTCTCTCCTTTGGCCAAAAGATCACTAACAATTTCAGCATCGCGTGTGGAAATTGCTGCCGCGGGTATCGTATCCACGGCATTTTCATAGGACATGGATCCTGTGTGTGGGAATTCGTCAATTCGAAGGTTCAGTGACCTTACGATTGCTCCAACTGCACCATATTTTGCGGCTTCCACTGCTCCACCCCATCGGTGTTGCACGCAATGTCCATAGCTATGAAAGGTGTAGATATTCTCTGGATTCATCTCTTCGTTGAAGAAGACGATTTTTCCTTTGATCTTTTCTTCGCCCAGGGCTGCCAAATCTTCCCAAGTCTCCACTTCGATAATGGGAGCCATGAAACAATCTTCTGCTGTAGCAATGGAACCTCCCAACGCTAAAACATTGACCTCCAGCTTCGTCCCTCCAGATGACTTGATAAAGGCCATTTCCTTTTCACCTCGAACCCAATGAGGTACCATCACTGGTTGCTTCTGAGGATTTACACCCAACTCTTGCATCAGATCAAAACTGTACTCCACCGCCTCTTCGGCTTGTTTCGAACCACTTAACCTTGGGCCAATATTCAAGCACATATCACCCAACCAGGGATACACGCTACTTTCGGTAAGTGACAAACGAAACAACTCATCGATGGCCTTTTGATCATCGAGCACCTCAATGCCCTTTTTGTCCTGTGCACCCAATAAATTAGGCAACCATACAATCGCTAAAACGGTGAAAAACGCCTTCAAGCCTATTGCTTGACTACTTTGTGATACATCAACCCTTCTTCTGAAGCGATGACCATGGTATAGACACCGCTTGCCAATGACTCAATATTGATTTGAGTCTTGCTAGTTGGAGCAGCATTGGTCAGCATGGTTCGACCATTCAAATCGATCAATCGGATCGATTCAATTTTAGAACCTGCTTGGATATAAATGATATTCTGTGTCGGGTTTGGGAATACATCAAATGAGGAGCTTAATTCCTCTAGTCCAACAAGATCAATGGTCATTGTTTTCTCATCCGAACCAAAATCGTTGTAAGCGTAGATCGTAACATCGCAATACCATGGAGTTCCGTAATCAACACAAGGAGTATTATTATTTGTCTCATCAGTCATATTGTTGCCAAAATTCCAAAGGACAGTTTCAGCATTCGTTGATGTATTTGTAAAACAAACATCAGCTTGATCGAAGGTGAAAGTAAAATCTGCTACTGGTGCCAGACATGAGTCCAAAGTTATTGTAGCCGAATTAGAAGCCAACGTATTCGCATTTCCATCGGTAACCACACATCGGTAGTTCACACTGCTTGGAGCTGTGGCTCCTGAATCACAAACCGTTAATGTATCACTCATGGCCGTAGCTGACGTCATGTCAACAAATCCTCCGCCATCATCTTCTTGCCATTGGTAAGACAAATTCATTCCGTTCGCGGCAACACGCAACATAACACAACTGTCCACACAACTTGTAACGCTTTGAGGATTGGAAGTTATCACCGGTTGTGCAAAAACCGAAAGAGTAGAAAGAGTTGAAATGACGAGTAAAAGGTTTTTCATAGGTCCAATGGTTAGCTGGTAAAAGTAATACGCAGAAGCATTTTTAAGAATAAGTGGCTAAGATTTAGTCGCTTTTACCACTTCTTTCGATTAATGATCGATCTTCAAAGATCAAAGCAGCCTTATTGTTGTTTAAGTCCTTATCGCAACCAGCTTTGATAGAGCGAATTATCCACCCATTTATAATCATCTGGCAGCGTGAAGTAAGTCTTATCGATAGGTTCTTCATGAATTTTACTCAAAGACAATCTCATTATTACTCCAGCGTTTTCCACCTCTAAGGAGGTCGGAACCCCCACTAATCCATGATAAAAAAGACTTGGAATTGGCATATAGTCCGCCAAAAAAATCATGGATTGATTTTCACCTGATTCTAATTTTACATCCACAATTTTAGTCTCCATTTGAAATTGAGATTGACCTTTGCCCTTGGTGTTGGACAGGCTAACCTTTTTCAAAGTGCGGTTAGAAACCCTCACTCTTTCTGGGCCTATAGTGATCATTTCGAAAATTGAATCTGCTTTCGAATCATACACCTGAATGTAATCCCCGTTGATTTCTGTGTATTGCACGGATCGCCAATCGGAACCATCAGTCACAATCGAAATTTTGGTTGGCAATTGCTTTTCTACCCCTTTCATATCTGCTGGAATATTCAGATACTCTATAGAATAAGTGAGGCGCCCTGAAAACAACTCTTGAGTCGATCCATTCAACGATCCAAAAACGAACAATGTGTAAATCAAGCACTTAGGCATTACCAGCTGACTGAATCAAGGCAATTTGCTTTTCTAATTTCTTATAAAGATCAGTGCCAATTGGAACCAAGGGCAAGCGCAGTTCGTTATCCATCAATCCTAAGATGTGACAGGCAGCTTTTACTCCACCCGGATTACCTTCAGCAAAAAGCATGTAAATGAAATCTACCAAAAGGTAGTGCATTCTTCGGGCTTCATTGTAATCGCCTGTGAAGCAATTGCTGGCAATGGATGAAAACTCACTTGGAAATGCATTGGCGATTACCGATATAATGCCATCGCCACCCAAAGCCATGTGCGGAATGATCAATGGATCGTCTCCACTTAACACTAAAAATTTGGCCGGTTTGTTTTTGATGATTTGCCCCACTTGATCCATGTTTCCGCTTGCTTCTTTCACAGCGATGATGTTATCATGCTCGGCAAGTTTCAAGGTCGTTTCTGGTGACATGTTGGAACTGGTCCGACCTGGAACATTGTATAGTATTACGGGTTTCGGACTGGCATCAGCATAGGCATGATAATGAGCAACAATACCCGCTTGGGTCGGTTTGTTGTAATACGGACTCGCTGCTAAAACGGCATCCACACCTGTCAAATCGAATTGACCAAAACCTTCAATCAGCGCCATAGTGTTGTTACCACCGTGTCCCCAAACAACAGGCAACCTTCCAGCGTTGATCGCCACTACAGCCGATAATACCGCTTGTTTTTCCTCTTTTGTCAACGTGGCTGATTCGCCTGTGGTTCCTTGAACCACCAAATAATCCACTCCTCCATCAATCAAATGATTGCATAGTTTTTCAAGTGCGTTGAAGTCAACCGATTTATCCTTTTTAAAAGGGGTAACCATGGCTACGCCCGTTCCTCTAAAATCTTTCATGCTGCGCTCAGCTTATTGAAGTTCATTAAATATTTATCCAAGTGATGTATCAAGTTTCGAAGATCCTTGTCTTTCATGTCGATCATGAAATCCAAAAGGGGCTCTTTATGCTTTGTACTTCTACCCGCCTTCCATTTTGCATCGATACTCGCTATGATCAGCTCACAATGCACATCCTCACCTTCGGATAAATCTATGAGCACATCATATTTCCGATCCGCTATACCTTGTAATTCTGGGGTATTAAACTGACCAAAGAATCCAAAGCTCTTTGGGTTAAATGGATAGTCCTTCAACTTGGTGTGATATAAATCTTGAATCTTTTGGTTGGGAAAAAGAATGTAAAAATCAACTGTCTTTATTCCATTTTGCCTCAATTGATTTACGTAGCCCTGCGCAATGGCAAATTGATCCGATGATTTATCTGCAACCACCGCTACGCTCTTCAATACATTACCATGCACCAAGGATGGGGTACGGTTCTGCTTTTTCAGCAGGCGTTTAATGATAAATGGAGCGATGAACTTGAGCATTGAAGCAAAGGTACAAGACTATTTCTGTGATTAGCGAATTTGCTGCTCGTCTGGCGGATTGTTATAGGGCTGCTCATTGCTTTTCATTTTCACATTGATGTCCTTAACCAACCTCCATTTGCGCTTTTTCAATTCCAGGGCATCGAATTGCATTACTGGAATATAAAACTCTCGCATGCCTTCTAAATCAGGTTCCATAGGAACCAATTGATTAAAAATAATGCGCTTTTTATTCTCGTCATACGTAAGACTGACTGAGGCATCGGACTTATACTCTAAAATGAAGCGTTTGATGTTTCGATCCTCCGTTTCAAATATGTCTGCGCCAAACCGAACTCCTTTTGTTGTGATGGTCATCACATCAACGACCTTTAGTGTAGAGAATTCGTCATGTCCGTCCCACCCCAAAACCATGTAGGTATTTTTTGTCCCTCTCTTTCGGGTTTTTGAAGGAATGATCTTGTAATACAAGGCGCCATACCAATCTTTCTCGCTGAATACTTTTCTTACCTCCCCTTCTAGGTCTCGATAGCCTTGCTTCAGTTCGAATATTTTGTATTCCTTTTCCTTCTTATCATAAAACTGAATAAAGCAGCGATACTTATGTGTTTGATCATCTAAGGGAAGGTTCCAATTGATCATTCTGAAATAACCGTCTCCACTGCGTAGGTCTGCTATTTGTGGAATGGTATCAAAGTCTTTTTTAAAGCTCTCAGGATCATTCAGTGCATCACGCAGAAACTTTCGAAATTCATTGTCAGCTGCGATGCGCAACTCATCCGTAGCCGCATTGATGGTCGCTTGGCGCAATTCTACCAGCTGCTTGACTTTCGCATCAATGTTCACCTCTTTGTCCTTCGCAAAAAGACACAGTGGAAAAAGCAGCGCTATGAATAGAAGTCGGATCAACAGGTGGGTTTTAGCTTAGAAGAACGAGGATTGAAGCGACTTGTTGCAGTAAACTGCATTACAAGTGCATGAATTCCTTCTTGGCCAAAAGCTCTTCTTTTGACTCACGGAAATCAGGATCGTCCACACAGCAGTCTACGGGACAAACAGCTGCACATTGCGGCTCGTCATGAAAGCCAACACATTCGGTACACTTATCAGTCACGATGTAATAGACATCCATTTCCTTCGGCTCCATTTCAGCATCTGCATCTCCCGCATTGCCATTCTTACCCTCCACGTGTCCTGTCAGACCAGTGCCATCAGAAAAACGCCACTCTACCCCGCCTTCGTAAATCGCGTTGTTTGGACATTCTGGCTCGCAAGCCCCACAATTAATGCATTCGTCTGTGATAATTATTGCCATAGCGCAATCTCTTTTAGTGTTTGTGCAAATGTATAGACCTCCTTAGACTTGCCTTTGTTCAAATTAGACATTTACTAACAAAGGAATATTGACCTAAACGTTAAATCTAAAATGCATCACATCTCCATCCTTCACCACGTATTCTTTGCCTTCCACCTGCAGCTTACCGGCTTCTTTCACTGCGGCTTCTGATTTGTATTGGATGTAGTGATCATAACCGATCACCTCGGCCCGTATAAATCCTTTTTCAAAGTCTGTGTGGATTACTCCCGCAGCTTGTGGCGCTTTCATGCCTTCGGTAATGGTCCATGCTCGCACTTCCTTCACTCCAGCAGTGAAATAGGTCTTGAGGTTCAATAAATTATAAGCGCTCTTAATCAATCGGCTCACTCCCGGTGTTTCCAGTCCCAGGTCTTCTAAGAATAGTGCACGTTCCTCATAGGTTTCAAGTGATGCAATATCCGCCTCAATCCCTACTCCTAGTATGAGCACCTCTGCATTCTCGTCTTTCACAGCCTCAGCCACCGCCTTGGTGTGTTCATTGCCTGTAACGACACTTGCTTCGTCCACGTTACAGACATACATCACTGGTTTGTCTGTCAGCAAATGGAGGTCTTTCACAAACTCGCGTTCCTTTTCATCTATAGGAGCTGATCTCGCTGATTTACCTTCCTCTAGATGTACTCTATATTTCTCAAATATGTCGAACAGCTTTTTGGATTCCTTGTCACCCACTTGCGCTTGCTTTCTGACTTTGTCAATGCGCTTTCCCAATGTTTCCAGGTCTTTCAGCTGCAACTCCATGTCAATGACTTCTTTGTCGCGCACTGGATTCACTGAGCCATCCACATGCACAATGTTTCCATCTTCGAAGCATCGCAACACATGAATAATGGCATCACACTCTCTGATGTTTCCTAAAAATTGGTTTCCCAATCCTTCGCCTTTGCTGGCGCCTTTTACCAGTCCGGCTATATCTACAATCTCGATGGTAGTAGGTAGAATGCGTTCAGGTTTGACAATCTCTGCCAAGGCATTCAAGCGCTCATCCGGAACGGTGATGGTACCCACGTTTGGTTCAATCGTACAAAATGGGAAATTGGCTGCTTGCGCTTTCGCGTTGCTTAAGCAGTTAAACAAGGTGGATTTACCAACGTTGGGCAGGCCAACAATGCCGCATTTCAAGGCCATAGTAATTTGATTTGGGCGGCAAATTTAACACTATAGCAAGGCGTGAAATCTAAAATTAATCGATGATCTGAACGGAACCTCTATAATTTACGTTTTCCTTCTGGCGACAAATGGTTTCGCCCGATACGATGTAGTAATACACTCCTTCAATTAATGGTTCTCCACTAAATGTTTTTCCTTCCCAACGAATCTTTGGTTCAGAAGAGCTGTAAACCATCATACCCCAGCGATTATAGACTTCGATGTTCCAGCTGGTATAAACCGAATAGTCGCTCATTTCGATCACAAATGCATCATTGACACCATCGCCATTTGGAGTGATCACATTGCCTATGGATTGAGTTACAATTCTAGAGGCATCTAAAAAATCCACTTCAAACTCTTCACGAGTTTCGCAACCATCGTTATTGACACTCACCCAATACTTGCCAGAGTCGCGAACGACAATTGCATTACCCACTTCGTTTGTAGACCAGTAATAACTGGAATATCCGGAGTCCAATTCAATCACCAAGGAATCACCGTCACACATTTCATAATTGAGTGCTAAGTCAACCTCAGGTGAAGCCGCAAATTTCACATTGAATGTGTCTAACCAAAAACAGGGGCCTTCGGTAATGGTTACAATGTATTGCCCAGATTCCTGCACAAAATTAACTCGAGTTGAATCTCCATTAGACCAAAGGAAGTCGGCATTGGGGCGATCTAGAATGGCTAAGGCTGCCGTGAAGGTGTCGCAGTAATTCTGCAAATTATCCGTGCTTGGAGTATAGCTAATCAGCTGAACGTTAATTGAATCTACCGCACTACAATTTCCATTATTCACCTCTAAATAAACCGTTCCAGGCTGACTCAATATTACCGTGTCGCCAAAGGTGCCATCACTCCAACTATAACTAACATAGCTTGAATCAAAGGCACTGATAACAATGGGCGAGCAGATGGAGGTATCTTCAGGAAGGTCTAAAACCAGTGGGGCGAAACTTACGTTTATAGTATCTATCACAACGCAATAGCCATTATCCAATCGAACCCAATAGCTTCCTGATGAATCGATGAGCACTGAATCTGTGGTATCGCCCGTACTCCATGTGATGCTTCCTTCCGAATTATCGACCACGAAAAAGGCCGAATCATTACATAGGACTGTATCAGAGCTAGAAATATTAGTATAGGCCACATAAATGAATAATGACTCCGTATCAGCGCAGGTGCCGTTATCGGCAATTAGTGTGTATAGCCCAGTGGTTGGAATAGTAATCGATTGTATGGTATCGCCTGTATTCCAGAGATAATTGGCCGCTGAATCAGGGCCATGTATCAGATAGTTTGGATCGCAAATGCCCGTATCTTCAGGTAGTTCAAAATCAAAGGCGAGGGTGAAATCCACTTGAACGGTATCACTGTAAGAACCGCAAGAGTTGGTGATTTGCAACCAATATTCTCCGGCTGAATCCACTGCGATCGTCTGAGTTCCTTCTCCCGTTGACCATTCGTAATTTGCGAAAGCACTATTAGTAGTCAGAATTACCTCATCCACACAATCGGTTGGTCCCACAATGATTTCGGGAGCGGTTGAATCATGCACAACAACAATTAAGGTAGCCGTATCGCTCAACACGCAACCACCTGTGTCAAAAATGACATAATCCACTTCATATATACCTGGTTGCGTAAAGGTGTGAGAAGGAGTGGCAAGATTGGAGGTGTCCCCATCCTTAAAATCCCAAAAGTGGCTCAATCCAAGGCTACCAAAATTGGTAAAATCTACTGTGAAAGGTGCACAGCCCACGCTGTTTGGAGCTATCTGAGCATTGGCAACAGCTGCCTGTACCTCCATGTCAATTTTAAAAACAGTCAAATCATATGTGCCTCCATTTTGATTGCCGGACCAAGCGGTGCTGGTCAATGGAAAATAACCTGCAGAACACGTGGCTTGGTACACAGCACCACGCTTATCAAATCGACTCGTACCACCATCTACATGCGAGCCACCTGCGCCATAATAAGACCCCATAATAATGGTGTCCGCCTCTGGCGAAAGCACCATGACATAAAAACCACCTTGTGCAGCCTGAACATTGTTGACGGTGTCTACCTGTCCAGGTCCATTTCCTGCTGCATAAATGTTCCGACAGTTATCTACCAAGAAGGCCGATTGACTGAGATTGGCAAAGGTTGAGGTCCAATGCAATGTATCTAACTCGGGGCCGTACTTCCTAATGAATGAACCTGTTGCTGGTCCTGCATACTTATTGGTATCTGCGGTGATGGCCTGTGACGAACCCAATATATAAACATCCTTGTGTCTATCTATTTGAAGGAAAAAGCCTTTGTCATCGCCATTCGAGTCTGATTGAACATAGGTGCTATGGAGGATGTTTTCACCATCCGCATCAAAACGCGTAATGAAGGCATCATAGCTTCCATAGTTGAATGTTTCGTCATGGGCTCCAGATGTGACCGGAAAATTGGCGCTTCCTGTAGCTCCAGTAACGTACACGGAATTATCCTTGGCCGGTTTGAGGTTGAATGCGGCATCATTCGCTTCAGTCCCCAAATATGTGCTGAATAACATGTCACTCAAATTGTATGTCATCTTGAATACAACGGCATCTTGTAAGCTATCGCGTTGTGTTTGGTAGGCTCCATTGGTCGTTGGAAACGAATCGCTACTCGATGTGCTTGCTACATAGACATTGCTGTATAAATCGCAAACAACCTCACCTTTGAATGCCGCGTATGATGCTGGAACTGCATTTTGCCCATCTTGATCTTCGCCACCCACGAAAGTTGAACCAATGATGGCATCACCGCTGTCCGACAAAACTGTCAAACAGATATCCTCCAGACCATTATACGTAGTGTCAAAAGCGTTTTCTGATACAGGATAATCACTCGATGAAGTTTTTCCATATACCACCACTTGGTTAAACCCGTTTACAACAATGCTATGGACATACTCATCAGAAGCGGCACCTCCGATGTAAGTACTCCAAAGCAATTGGCTTCCATCTGCGTTAAGCTTACTGATTCCAATGTCTGTACTACCACCTGCATAATTCATCTGAAAAGACCCAGTATCCGTTGGATATCCTTGACCAAATGGGCGACCACCGCCAATGATGTTACCAAATTGATCGAAGGTGGCTGAATGCCCCCACGTATTCACCGTAGAACCGATGTTGGTAGAAGCTACAACTACAGGATCAATAAAAAGTTCAAGAGACTTGTCATATTCGCCTATGGAAAATGAAACACGATTGCCGGATAATTGAAATGAACTTTCAATTTCAACTTCCTGTCCATTTACAATTTGATACACATACGGAGCATTTTCAATTACTTCTAAATTCGGAAGTGTAATTGCCAAGCGACCTTGTTTAAGTTCTAACTTCCTCACTGCATTGTATTCAACCCCGATAGTGTTGATATTTACAAAGGGTGCTACATGGAAGGTATATTTCATTCTTCCGGCATCCATCGACCAAATCAGGTCAACTCCTTCTTCAACCTCAGAATACCTCAACTCATCATATACTCCTACTCTACTCGCCCACTTGGATCGATCTTTACCGATAAAATAATTGATGTAGTCTTTATGACGATTTTGAAACTGTGTGGATCTATTCAATCCCGAAGAGAAGACCATTTCGTAGCTATGGCCAGAAACTAGTATATCGTGACGTTCATGGCTTTGACTTTGTCCGTGATCATGTCCATGTTCTATGACTTCGTGTAGGATTTTTTCATCCATCAAAGGAAAGCGCACGCTATTTCCAAAAAACCAAGCGGCACCATTTGTCAAATCAAAACGCCCCACGATCTCCTCATTCCATTGGCCCTTGTTTTCTACATATCCTCTAGATTGCGCGATGGAAAGCAATGGTAAAAGCGCAACAGTAAACAAAACCAATGGCTTGTAAAGTGGATTCAAATTTCAGTATTGTTAATAGGTTTCGTCTTCAAACTTAAGGCATTCATCCTATCGAAAGAACGACTTAATAAAGTTGAAGACGCAAACTAATCGTTAAAGTTGGCTCACTACTTTATCAAAGTAACGTTATCCTTTATTTCAAGTACTGGTTTTTGAACGCAAACGGTCTCAATCCTAAGCAAATAGAAGAACACACCGTCATCAGCAGGCTTACCAGATGGTCTAATACCATCCCATCGCTCGCCCATGGTTTCCGATTCAAAGACCCTTATTCCCCAGCGATCATACACAAGCAAGTGGTAATTTAGCACCAAAGATTCCTCCTGAATGGAGAACTCTAGGTAATCATTCAATCCGTCTCCGTTGGGTGTCATTACATTGTTAACCATAGCGAATGAATCGGTATTCAATTGCCTGAGATCAACCACAATGGTATCATAGCGCAGGCATCCATCAAACTCCTGAGCCGCCCATAGTTCACCTCCATTTTGCAATACAACGCTTGTTCCAGTGTCGCCTGTGCTCCAAATTGGACGGCTATAATTGGTGTCCATAGGAATCGTCAAAATCTCACCAACACACATGGCTGTGTCCGGTCCAAGAGAGAATGGTGGAGTAGAAACAAATCGTAACGATAGTGTGTCGATCTTTTGGCAATGTGGAGTGCGCATATTCACCCAGTAATTTCCTGATTCAAAGGCCCATGTCTGTTGCAGCGTATCTCCGTTGGACCAATGGTAATCAGCCTTTGGGTAATCGGGCGCACCGAGTTCTATGCTATCCAAATCACAAGCTACAACATCAGTAACGTCCAATGCTAAGCTTTGGATTTCAATATCTACCGTGTCTCGATCCACACATTCCGCATTGCCAACAATGACCCAAATTTTCATAGACGAATCTATTTGAAGCGTACTTCCAAAATCTCCGGTACTCCATAAGTAGGTATCATAACTATCATCGAGCTGAATTTGAAACGGACCACAAGCTACGGTATCGTTACCAAGCGAAATCAACTCAGGATTGAATTCAAGATCAATCGTATCACTACTAATGCAAAATCCATTGGAAATAGTTACCCAATAAGTACCCGATTCATATGCTCCGATAACTGGTGTAGTTTGATTTGTACTCCAGAGAATATCACCTCCGGCATGATCCACTTGAAGATAAAAGGTGTCTAAGCAGGTCACTGTATCATGAGTATCAAACTCAACAAACGACACATCTACATTCATCTCCTCCGCTTGTTCGCATTCGCCATTACTGGCAGTTAAGGTGTATATGCCTGTTTCAGTAATCATTGTTGATCTTGTCGTATCACCGGTGCTCCATAAATATGAAACCGAGTTTGCTGGACCAAAGACAGGAAAGCCCACTTCACATATACCCGTGTCATTCAAGGTGAAATTGTACGCTTCCAGAAACGTAATATCAACGGTGTCATGGTTTATACAATGCAAATTGGCCAAGGCACTGACAGAATACTGCCCTTCAGAATAAATAAAAATGGAAGGGTCCTGAGAACCTGTACTCCATTGAAAAGACTGAAAATTAGTTGTATCCACGCTCAACAGAACCGAATCTACACAGGTAGTATCCCCTATTTCAATTTCTGGAATCACAGCTTCCAATATTTCCAACGTCATGAAGGAAGTGTCATCACCATAGCATCCTTGAGAATCAGATATGACATAAAAGATTTCATAGCTCCCAACAGAATCATATAGGTGCGTGGGCGCAGAATCGATTGAAAAGCTACCATCTCCAAAGTCCCAATAATGCACTGTTCCAACGCTGCCCTCATTTTCGAATACTGCTAAAAATGGCGCACAGGCAGTATCTCCAGGAACAATCTCTGCTTTGGCAACGTTCGACTCAAAGTCAATCTTAAAGACCGTATTGTCATATGTGGCATTATTGGTTTGATTGGTAGTGGAGTACGCCCAACTGGTGGTTGGGAATGTTCCATTGGAACAGGTTGCTTGATATACTACGCCCCGCTTATCAAACCTGCTCGTCCCCCCGTCCACGTGACTTCCACTGTTTCCATAGAAGCTTCCAAACTCCAACTCGTTGGCATCTGGCGACAACTTCATTAGGTAAAACCCCGCCTGATTGAGATTATTGACAGGGTCAAGCGTATCGAAGCTATTGATGTTTAAAATGCTGTTGGTAGCACCTTGCCCTGAAATATAAATACGACTACAATTATCTACTAAAAATGCTGCCGGAGCAAGGTTTCCAAAGGATGTAATCCATTCTATGGCGTCAAGTACTGAGTTGGTTTTATACACATATCCTCCCGTGGCTGGTCCACTGTATTTTCCTGTACTTGCTGATATTCCACCTCCTGATGTTCCGAAAATGTAGACCCCACCATCTCCATCGAGCTCAACAAAATAGTTTTGATCTCCGCTGGAAGTTCCAAAAAAGCTACCCGCCAACATCGTATTTCCATTCGGGTTAAGTTTCGTAATAAAAGCATCAGTCTGTCCACCTAAGTAAGTTGGATATGCGCTATTGGAGTCGGTGGGAAAACTAGCACTGGTGGTGGCTCCAGCTACAAACACATTTCCATCCGAATCTCGTTTTAATGCAAAGGCAGCATCGTTCGTCACACCTCCTAAATAAGTACTCCATCGAAGTGAATCAAGATTGGGGGTTAAACTCAGCACTACCCCATCTTGCTGCCCCGATAATGAGTCTTGAAAACACCCCGTAGTGACCGGGAAATTATTGGATCGTGAAAAACTCGCTATGTAGATATTATCATTCGAATCAATAATTAACTCTCCTCGATAGGCATCCGCATAGTATTCTTCCAAATTGTTCACCCCATCACCACCTGATCCACCAAGGTAGGTTGAACCAACGAGCTGTGTTCCATCGCTCGAGAGACTTGTAATCACTATATCTTTTGCTCCATTGTGAGTTTCGTCAAAAGCTCCAGTGGAAAAAGGATAATCGGTTGAATTTGTTGATCCCAAGAGCACAATATGATCTTGGCTATTCGCGATCATTGAATGAGGTAAGTCTTCTCCATTACCACCCAGGTATGTTGCGTAAATAAGATCTGAACCATTTTGATTGTATTTACTCAGACACATATCAACCTTTAGATAATAACTTCCTGTAAACGGCCCGCCAAAATTCACTTGAAACGCACCCGAATCTGTTGGATAGCCAGCACCAAAACACCTCCCGCCTGAATAAATATGTCCCGCTTCATTAAAGGTGGCTGTATGTCCAAACGCTTCGGATGTGCAACCCGAATTTGTTGAAGCTATAACCGTTGGATCAATAAACAATGTCCTAGTTCTGTCATATTCGCCCAACTCAAAACCCACCTTGTGATCGTCCCAAACAATAAACTCGCAAGGCACTATTACACGTTTACCGTCAATGTTTTGATAGGCCATTAAATCCTCTTCGACCAAATCTCCTATGGAAGTGCCAACATGGAGTCGTTTACCATCCGCCATGATGGATCGCGCACCTTGATAATGCAATACGATACTATTTGGTTCAGCATCTGGCTCCACACGATAGGTGATTTTTGGCCATTGACCCGATTGCTCGACTATTACGTCAATTCCGCGATAGACCCCAAGCATTTCGACCGATTGATAAGCGCGAGTCTTTGTGGCCCAATGGTTCGGATCATTCCCAATGAAATAATTAAAATAAGCCTTTGATGAATCAAAATGCTGAATGTCAGGAAGTGCATTTGCATAAAGCCAATTCACCTTCAGTACGTGACCATTTACATTTAATTCGTTTGAATCAACTACTGAATGATGCAATGCATGAAGCGCGTATTCTCGTTGCATCGGATCCATCCAACTCACGGACCATCCTGTTCTCTCCAACCAGAAATCACCAGATGGAAGTGCCAATTTGTGGGTTGCAACCGATGGCCATTGCCCCTTGTTTTCAACGAAACCTCCACTCTGGGCTACAGCCAGCCCGCTGGACATGAAAACCCAGAGCAAAAACAAGTATTTCAAACCTCCATTAATCACGCGAAAAAGTGCTCTTGCATAGGTTTCAAAGTTCTCAAAAGTTTTAAACATTAGACCCCCGCCCCAAAGGCTGCTTCTATTTTCGCGCTAATTCCTATTGACACTATGAGCGATATAAAACAGCTGGAACAACTGGCCTCCCAAATAAGACGTGATATTGTAAGAATGGTGCACTCGATGTCGAGTGGTCACCCCGGTGGATCACTCGGATGTACGGATTATTTCACCGCATTGTATGGAGAAGTATTAAACTACGATTCTTCCAATTTTGACATGGATGCCAAGGGGGAGGATGTTTTCTTCCTTTCCAATGGTCATATTTCGCCTGTTTGGTACAGCACCTTAGCGAGGCACGGATATTTTCCGATCAGCGAGTTAAGCACCTTTCGTCAAATAGATTCTAGGCTGCAAGGCCACCCTACTACAGCAGAGCACCTTCCTGGTGTCCGCATGGCCTCAGGGTCGCTTGGACAGGGTTTGAGTGTTGCCATTGGTGCAGCCTTAGCAAAACGACTCAATAGAGACAACGGGATTGTCTATACCCTTCATGGCGATGGTGAATTGCAGGAAGGACAAATCTGGGAAGCGGCTATGAGCGCTCCACATCATAAAATTGACAATCTCATCGCCACGGTAGATTTCAATAACAGGCAAATTGATGGAGATGTCACAGATGTCCTTTCATTGGGCGACCTAAAAGCGAAATGGCTTGCCTTTGGTTGGGAAGTGTTGGAAATGGAGGGAAACAACATGGAATCTGTTGTTTCCACATTGAAACACGCTAAAACCCTGTGCGGTAAAGGAAAACCAATCATGATATTAATGAAAACAGAAATGGGCGCAGGTGTCGATTTCATGATGGGAACCCACAAATGGCATGGTGTTGCACCGAATGATGAACAATTGGCACAGGCATTGGAAAAACTAGAGGAAACTGTAGGAGACTACTAAAACTTCAACCGAGTGCGTTTAAGATACATGCGACATCTTTTCATCTTTGCTTTTTGCATTGCTATTCTTGGCAGAGTCCAAGCTCAGCAAGAAGTACCCTTAACTCGCATACTTTTCATTTTCGATGCTTCCAATAGCATGAATGGAACTTGGGAAGCAAAACCAAAAATCAATGTTGCCACTCGCCTACTCAGTCAAGCACTGGACTCGCTCAGAAATGTACCCGATCTTCAGTTGGGATTAAGAGTATATGGTCACGAAAAGAACTACCTGCACGGTCAAGACTGTGATGACACACAACTCAAAGTTCCGCTAGGATTTAGCAATGTAGGAGCTATTAAATCATCCTTAAAATCACTCAAGCCAAAAGGAACCACTCCTATTGCAGCAACTTTAGAAAAAGCGGGTGGTGATTTTCCAGATTGTCCTCGAGGTGATTGTCGAAACATTATCATTCTGATTACGGATGGCATCGAAGAATGTAACGGTGATCCATGTGCAGTTTCGATGTCCTTGCAAAAACGAGGTATCGTTCTAAAACCTTTTGTCATTGGCATTGGATTGGATTTAGAGTTTCGCGAATCTTTCGAATGTATGGGCTCCTTTTATGATGCTACAAACGAGAAAAGCTTCACGAATGCACTTGGAATAGTAATTTCTCAAGCTTTAAACAACACCACTGCTCAGGTGAATCTCCTTGATTTTAAGGGAAATCCAACGGAAACAAACGTCAACATGACGTTCTATGATCAGAACACGGATCAAATGATCTACAACTTGGTTCACACTATGAATAACAGAGGAAACCCTGATACTTTGCTTTTGGATCCTGTTCACACATATCGAGTGGTAGCACACACCATTCCTTCTAGAGAAAAAGACAGCGTGATCATTACTCCAGGAAAGCATACTGTAATCGGTATTCCTGCGCCACAAGGAACGCTTGAATTTAAAATGAACGGAGTCAATCCCGATGCCGATAAGCTAAACATTATTGTTCGAGAGAAGGATGACATGAACACCTTGCACGTTCAGAGTTTTGCAGAAATTGAAAAGTATATCGTAGGAAAATATGATCTCGAAATATTAACGCTTCCGCGCACTTACATTGACGATGTTGAAATAACCCAAAGTCACACTACGACTATTCAAATCCCACAACCTGGAGTTGCCACATTCAGCAAGAATGGTCACGGATACGGCAGTGTTTACGTCATTCGAAAGAATAAACTGGAACTGGTTGCTAACCTTAGCCGCACACAGGAGCGAGAAACACTAAACCTAATGCCCGGTGAGTATATTGCTGTATTCCGTCCAATGAGAGCAAAGGAGAGCGTATTTACCGTTGAACAAAACTTTAGAGTAGTCTCAGGATCATCTGTGGCTGTCAAACTAAACTAACTATGAGCCTAAACGATTTCAACCCAACTGAAAAGAAAGACACACGCAGCGGATTTGGCGCTGGTTTACACGAACTTGGCAAACGAGATGATCGTGTAGTTGCATTGTGTGCTGATTTAACGGGTTCATTGAAAATGAACGCCTTTGCCGATGCCTTTCCTGATCGATTTTTCCAAGCAGGTGTTGCTGAAGCAAACATGATTGGAATGGCTGCTGGACTGACCATTGGCGGAAAAATTCCGTACACAGGAACTTTCGCCAATTTCAGCACAGGTCGAGTTTATGATCAAATCAGGCAGTCAGTAGCCTATTCACAGAAGAATGTAAAAATCTGTGCTTCTCATGCCGGTCTAACCTTAGGTGAAGATGGGGCAACACACCAGATTTTAGAAGACATAGGACTCATGCGCATGCTTCCAAACATGTGTGTTATTAATCCAGCAGACTATTGGCAAACCTACAACGCTACCCTCGCAATCAACGAATGGGATGGTCCTGTTTATTTGAGATTTGGACGACCAAGCTGGCCTATGTTTACCACGAAGGATCAAGCCTTTGAAATAGGAAAAGCATGGAAAATCAATGACGGTTCTGACCTTACAATTATTGCAACTGGCCACATGGTATGGTACGCAATTTTAGCGGCAAAAGAACTTGAAAGCCAAAACATTAAATGCGATGTGCTAAACATACACACGATAAAACCAATTGACGAAAACGCCATACTTGATTCTGTGTCAAAAACAAAGTGCGTAGTGACCGCAGAAGAACATAATCGACACGGTGGACTTGGCGATGCAGTAGCTCAAGTATTAGCGATGAATTTTCCAGCTCCACAAGAATATGTGGCAGTCAATGACACGTTTGGAGAAAGTGGAAAGCCTGCGGATCTATTGAAGAAATATGGTTTGGACGTCAGTGATATAGTCGCTGCATCAAAACGGGCCTTAGCAAGAAAATAAAGCTTCTCATTAGCACCACAGAATATGAAGAAAGGCACTGTCATCACCGACATTGATATAGTTGATATTGGCGCTAAGGGCATGGTCATCGGAAAAAAGGATGGCGAAGTCTACATGTGCAAGGATGCCGTTCCTGGTGACACAGTATCCCTCGAAATGAGGCGCAAGAAAAAGGGCGTAAAACAAGGAGTGGTAAAGGAAATCACGAAATACTCGCCATTGCGTACGAATCCAGTTTGCGAGCACTTTGAACACTGCGGAGGCTGCAATTGGCAGAACTTGGATTATGCCGAGCAAATGGGATTTAAGGAACGAAGAGTAAAAGAACAAATCCGAAGACTTGCCGGCTTGACTGATTTTGAGTCATTTCCTATACTCGGCTCAGAGGAAATTTACCACTACAGAAATAAGCTAGAATTCACTTTTGTCAGTCAGCGATGGCTTACCCCAAATGAAATTAAAAACTCGGATGAGATTGCGGAAAGAAGAGGTGTGGGTTTTCACGTGCCTGGCAGATTTGACTGGATTCTGCATGTAAATGAATGTCATTTGCAAGACTCTGCGCACAATCAAATGCGCCAGTTTATCTATGACTCTGCCATTGATATGGATATCTCTTTTTATCATCCTAGAGATAAGGAAGGTGTACTAAGAAATATTCTTTTCCGAAATAACCGGAAAGGTGAATGGATGATCTTGCTTGTTGTGCAAGAACAAAATGACCAAGTCGATGAGTTGATTCAAAAATTCCTAAATGAATTTCCAAAAACACATTCCTTCTGGTTAATCATTAACGAAAAGGTAAACGACAGTTTTAGCGATTGTCCTGCAACTCTCATTCATGGCGAACCGCATATTGTTGAATCGTTTACCCGACCAAATAAAGGTGGCGAAGTGAAGTACATTATTGGGCCGAAAAGCTTTTTCCAAACCAATTCTGATCAGGCAGAGCACCTCTACTCTATTGTTTATGAATTCGCTGAGCTCACCGGCTCAGAAACTGTCTATGATTTATATACAGGCACCGGGTCAATCGCTCTCTTTCTTGCAGACAAAGCAAAGCAGTTAGTTGGTATTGAGTACATCCCCGAAGCCATTGAAGACGCAGAAAAGAATGCTAAACTTAATGATGTCGAAAATGCGCTATTCTATGCGGGAGACATGAAGGATGTCTTGTCCAAAGAATTCATTTCACAACATGGAATCCCAGATGTACTAGTTACGGATCCACCACGAGCTGGTATGCATGGTGATGTTATAGAAAGGATTTTGGAGGCCATGCCAAAACTCATTGTCTACGTAAGTTGCGATCCTGCAACACAGGCCAGAGACATCAAACTTCTCACAGAAAAATACAAATTGATCAAAATTCAACCAGTGGACATGTTTCCACATACAAGTCATGTCGAAAATGTGGCGTTGCTTGAACTAGCCTAGGCTGCACTGGATTATGCTTTCTTAATAAGCTGTGTAAGAATTGAACTTTAATAAACCCTATTGTTGCAGCTAAAACCGAGTATTGGAACGAACTGATATAATCACTATTTATTTAGGCGGACTTCGAATAGATGAGCCAATGGGCACACTTACCGATCTTTTAGTCAGCGCATTGTGTTTCATTTTCTTTTTTAAGCTGCACAAATCAGGTATCAATAATCGATCAACAACACTATTCAAATATTACTTTCTCTTGATGGGAATCGCAACGCTTTTGGGTGGCGTTTTTGGTCACGCATTTCTGTATGCCTTATCCATGCCTTGGAAGCTCCCTGGGTGGATAACCAGTATGTTTAGTATTATGTTGATTGAGCGGGCAGCAATCAATCACACCAGGATTCTTTTTAGCGAGAAAATAATTAATATTTTGGGATACATCAACATTGTTGAATTAACCACATTCATGATTCTATCGATTGTTACACTAGACTTTGCCTTTGTCGAGTTCCATTCGGGCTATGGATTGATGTTCATTGTGCTTGGATTGGAAGGTTACCTTTATTACAAGACCAAAAATGAGGCAAGTAAGTTCATTTTGATCGGAATAGCTTTAGCTGCCGTAGGAGCATTATTCTTTATGAATAAGTGGATTATTCATCCATGGTTTAACCATTTAGCCGCCAGCCACACCATACTGGCTATTGCAGCATACTTCTTCTATCAAGGTGCAAAAAGAATAGATCTTGGCGAAAGCGTTTCTGAATAAATCGAAATAAAAAAAAGCCCCATCAATTTGATGTGGCTTTTGACTTTTTAATCGATCCAATCTAGGCAGCAGCCATGCTACCATAAGTATCTGGGCTTGCCATTTTCTTCATGGTTCTCTGATGAATAGCCAAGGCCTCGCCAAAAGTAGGAACAGTGCGATATGGCACTCCATATTCTTTTGCTGTCGCTTCTACAATCTTTGAAATCTCTGGATAGTGAACGTGACTAACGCTTGGGAAGATATGATGCTCTACTTGATAATTAAGACCACCACAATACCAAGTTAAAAGCTTATTGCTCGCACCGAAATTACTGGTAGTACTCAATTGATGAGCTTCATAACATTGTTCTAATTCTGTCGCGCCTTTTTCGACAAAGTCATGATCCTCCATGATATGCGCTGGTTGAAAAATCATTGCCAACAAAAGACCAGCAATAAGGTGTAACAACATAAAGCCAGAGATCACTAACCAAGGATTATAACCCATTATGAAAATGGGAACTACAAACATGTAGAACAAGTAAACAACTTTGCTTACCGCTAAAGTCGCGATGGCAGCAGTATAAGACACATTTTGCCCTTCTAATAGGCCTAAATTCTTATACTTCGTAATTCTCTTAAAGTCCTTGATAAGCACCCAACTTAAAGTCATGAAAGAATACAGAACCCAAGAATAAACATGCTGATATCTATGGCGTGGTTTCCAAGGCTCATAAGGAGTAAATCGCATTATGTTTCCAGCCTCCAAATCCTCGTCCAAACCACGCACATTCGTGAAACTGTGATGTAATACATTATGCTGTATTCTCCATGAGAGGGAGTTTCCTCCTATGATGTTTAAGGAATAACCGAACAATTTATTTACCCAGCCTTTAGATGAAAATGACCCGTGATTGGCATCGTGCATTACTGCTAAACCGATGCCAGCAGCGCCAACACCCATTATTGCTGAGCACAAGATGTATTGCCATGTAGTTACCTCAACACTCATCATTAGAGCGTATGGAGCAAAATACAAGGAGAACATAACGAGGGCCTTAAACATAGCACGACCATCACCAGTCCGGCTGATGTTTTTCGTTTCAAAATACTCGTTCACACGAGATCTCAATTTCCGTGCAAACTCTTGTTTGTCACGTCTATTATATCGGGGAATTGCTTGATTCAAACTATACTTTTTCGTTAATAGATATATTAATTAATCGAGACAATTTTGATGTCAAAAGTCAAATCTTGTCCTGCCAACGGATGGTTAGCATCTAGTGTAATAGTTTCCTCAGTAACATCGGTGATCGTTACAGGAATTTGACGACCATCTTCCAAATTAGACACCAAACGCTGTCCTTTTGTTGGATTTAAATCTTCTGGGATCGAGGCTTTTGGAACCTCGTATACCAATTCTTCATTTACTTGACCATAAGCCTCATCCGCAGGAATTGTGAATACTTTGGATTCTTCTATCTCCATGCCCACTACTGCTTTATCAAAGCCAGGTATAACCTGTCCTGCTCCTACTTCAAAGCTTAATGGATCTCTTCCTTCAGATGAATCAAAGAGCTCTCCGCTATTTAGGGTACCTTTGTAATGTAACGAAATGTTGTCGTTGTTATCAACTTTCTTCATAGAACTAATACTTCTTCAAATTTATGCCGCAAAGGTACTGCAAACTCGTCACTAGAACCTGATATTGGTCATAAGTATGACAAACGAGCTGTTAAGAACCGCGTATAATCCAAAGGTAAAGGCGGTTTCGTGCCTTTTCCTTTGTTTGTTAAATCATTGGACAGGATAGTAAATCCGTGTGTGGATTTCCGAAGCATCTGCCACCATTGTAGGATCATTCATATACTCTTCTATTGCTGGCCCATTCATCTGAGTACCATGCCAATTCATATAATCTTCCATAGCCATGTGAGCATCACCTAGTTTTTCATAAGGACCATAATGATCAACCATCAGGGCTTTTCCTCCTGTTGTAAACGCCTCTAATCCATCTACCATAGTTCCTGTAGCAACGGGTATAGCTGCCATACAATCTGTTGATTGATTCGCCTCATCCCAAACGAAGTACAACCCACATGGCATTCCATTCATCTCTACTTCAGATTTTGTACAACCGCCCGTGGCAGCTGCAAACCCAGATGCAAAAAACGGCTGCATTTCAGAGAAGGCGACAGTATCTCGAACTCCAACATAAGTTCTCTCCGCCAATTCAGTTGTTTCGATATTGAATCCACTAAATTCAGTTCTCGCTGATTTATTCGCTTCAACAGTAGCTTTTAAATTATCCATTCCCTTTTGGTAATCAGGCCCAAGCATTTCTTCCATATCAACAAACATCATGAAGATGGTTGCTGGAAATGTCACGTCCTGATCATAGTGCCAAGTGGCAATAGTTTTACCATCTTCTTCTTTCAAATCAATTGTGGCATCAGCCTCTCCCATTCCTTCAAAAACCATGTGGGTTTTAATCATACCATCTCCCATCTCGGTAATGGTTTGTGATCCAACTCCCACATCATCGTTCCCACTCCATTTATACACAGCTCCTAAACTCCCGTCTTCACCTTCAATCGAACTGGTCATATTTGGATCTTTACCTGTCCATGGAGACCATTTATTCATTTCCTCAAAGGAATTGATGTGTTTAAATACATACTCCTTTGGCGCGTCAATTGCAGTTGTCCGTTATAAATGTATATGCTCATCTGAGCAGCTGCTCATGCCTGTGGCTAGCGTAATCGCACACGCACTCGCAAGGATTCTTGAAGTTTTCATAAGTAGGTTTTGTTTGAATTTAATACCAATAATAAATAATTGTGTTTTTCTGATAGCAATACTTAAGGGCAATTGATTTTCTTTAGGCGCATGAAACTCCCAAGCATAAGTTTTCTGTTTATTGCTATTCTGGTTTCCAGTTGCACCAATGGATTGAATAAAAACAAACATTTAACGGTATTTGAAGAGTCCGCAGGCCAAAAAACTGCCACCTACTATGAGGGTTTGGAATGGTGGCGTAAGTTAGAAGACGCGTCACCATATGTGTGCATCCAGGAATTTGGTGAAACCGATGCCGGTCAGCCCTTGCACTTAATAATCATCAACGGCAAAAAGAACTTTGCAAAAGATAAAATCAACGAATCTGAACAATTGATTTGGCTGATTAATAATGGTATTCATCCAGGCGAGCCTGATGGGATTGACGCGTCCATGTTATTTGTGAGAGATTTAGTTTCAGACCCTGAATTTGAGGAGAAGTATCAAAAACTAGTAATACTTATTATTCCCTTCTATAATGTCGGAGGAGCCCTGAATAGGAATTGCTGCAGTCGTGCAAATCAGAATGGCCCTGAATCATATGGATTTAGGGGAAATGCAAAAAACTTAGATTTAAACCGAGACTTCATCAAATGCGATAGCAAAAACGCAAAGTCATTCAACAAACTCTTCAGTGACTGGGATCCTGACGTTTATTTAGAAACACATGTCAGTAATGGCGCTGACTACCCATATACTATGACATTTCTTGCCTCTCAAGCTGATAAACTTGGACCCGTTTTAGGTGACTTTGTAAGAGATGAACTTGCGGTTGACCTTTATTCAAGAATGAAGAATGAAGGCGATGAAATGATTCCATACGTTAATGTATTTGGACACTCGCCAGACTCCGGGTATGCATGTTTCTATGACAGTCCGCGCTACTCCACGGGATATGCGGCATTACACCACAGCATTGGCCTTTTGACAGAAACGCATATGCTCAAACCATTTAAACAGCGCGTAGAATCAACCCATCGTTTTATGCACCAACTGAGTGTTACACTTTTAAGCAGAAGCCAAAAGATTCAAGAATTGAGGGCTTCAGCAATTAACAACACGCTAAATCAGAGCGAATTCGCCCTAGACTGGGAACTGGATTCCAACATGGTCACTCCACTTTCATTCAAAGGGCATAAGGCATTCTATGATACTAGCAAGGTCACTGGTCAGATTCAATTATTCTATGATAAAGCTGAGATTTGGGAGCGTAGCATTCCATACTTTAATCATATGGTTGCTACAAAAACGATCCAAGCTCCTTCTTTCTATTTAATACCCAGTGCTTGGCAAGAAGTGGTTGAATTGCTAGCCATTAACGATATCGAAATGAAGCTGCTTGAGGAAGACACGATGATGGATATTACTGCTTATGAGATTAAAGATTATCACACGGCTCAAAGTCCATACGAAGGTCATTATGTACATGACCACACCAGCGTAGAAACTCAATACTGGCATAAAAACATTCAGGCTGAAAGCTATTATTTGGTTGACGTTAACCAGCCCAAAAAGCGCTTCATCATAGAAACCTTGGAACCAGAAGCACCTGATAGTTATTTCAATTGGAACTTTTTTGATGAAATACTTCAGCAGAAAGAATGGTTTTCGTCCTATGTGTTCGATGCAAAAGCAGAGGAGATGCTTAAAGATCCTAGCATCAAGAAAGTCTATGACGAGATGATGGAAAAGGATCCTACGTTTTCCCTAAACTCACTCAACCAGCTCTATTTCCTCTATAGAAACAGTGAACATTACGAACGAGAGCGTCATATGATATACCCAGTGTTCAGAATCGAGTGAGTAGCCCTACTGAAATATTAAACCAATATTGGGGCTATGTTCAGTTTCGTCCTAAACAGGAGGAAATCATAAAAAGTGTCTTAAATGGAAAAGACACGCTGGCCCTGTTACCTACAGGCGGTGGAAAATCCATTTGCTTTCAAGTACCAGCAATGGCTCAAGATGGTATCTGCATAGTGGTTTCACCATTGATAGCCTTGATGAAAGATCAAGTAGCCAATTTAAAAAGTCGCAACATCAAGGCGATGTGCATTACTTCAGAGAACGGTTATCGAGAAGTAGATGCCATGTTCGACCGATGCATTTTCGAAGACATTAAGTTTTTATACGTTTCGCCTGAACGATTGCAAACGGATATCGCAAAGGCACGGATACCCAAGATGAAAGTCAACCTGATCGCGGTAGATGAAGCCCATTGCATAAGTGAGTGGGGCTACGACTTCCGACCTCCGTATCTAAAAATCGCTGATATTCGAGAATATCATCCGAAGGTTCCTGTTATCGCATTGACGGCTAGTGCAACGCCCCCGGTTGTTAAGGACATTCAGGAAAAACTACTTTTTAAGAAATCAAACGTTCTTTCAAAAAGTTTTGCGCGAGAAAACCTAGCCTATTTTGTTGATTGGGATGAAAACAAACTACAAAAAGCAGAACGTATTGCTAAAAAACTAAAAGGGAGTGGCATCATCTATACTCGCAGTAGGAAAGGAACTGAACGGATCACACGAGAATTGAAAAAGCGCGGTTTGAATGTGGATTTCTACCACGCTGGATTGGAGAATGAAGTAAGGTCACAAAAGCAGCAGGAATGGATGTCTGGCAAGACTCAAATAATTGTTGCTACAAATGCCTTTGGAATGGGAATAGACAAATCCAACGTTCGATTTGTGCTTCATTTTGATCTGCCTGACACACTTGAGAATTATTACCAAGAATGTGGACGTGGTGGACGCGATGGAAAAAAAGCATTCGCGGTCACTCTGCTCGCAAAAAAGGATATGATTCGGTTTAGAGAAAAACTTGCAAAAGCGTTTCCTGAAAAATCCGATATAAACAGAGTATATACGGCAATTGGAAATCAACTACAATTGGCAGTTGGAAGCGGTAAAGACGAGCGATTCCCTCTGGACATTGAACAGCTGGCTCGACAATACGATCTCAATGAACGCTTGATCTTGCAGTGCATTAAATTCTTAGAGCGGGAAGAATATGTGGCTTTAGACGAAAGCCGAGATTATAATTCACACCTCCAAATTCTATGCAGCAACGAAGAATTGTACAATCTAAAAGTTCAAAATATTAAACTAGAACCGTTAATTAATGGGCTACTTAGATCATATGGGCGACTGTTTGACGAGGAGGTAAAAATCAGCGAATGGACCATTTCACAACGAATAAAATGGTCAAAAGACCGAGTGATCAAAGGTTTGGACTATCTACAGCAAAGGGAGTTGGTGAAATATACCAAGGCCACTCACCTACCCACTTTGATATATACCAAAGAAAGATTAGACAGCAAGAACGTGCGCATCAGTGACGAACACTATAAGCTAAGAAAGCATGTCGTTATTGAAAAGGCAGAGGCCATGTTAAACTATGCTGAATTTGAGGGAAAGTGTCGCAGTCGAATGATATTGGAATATTTCGGTGAAATCGATGCGGAAGACTGTGGCATATGCGATTTCTGCATCAAAAACAAGGACTAATAAAGGAGACTATAACTGAATTTTTGACTGGGTTCATTTTTGACTTTTTAAGAACTGTTCGACACAACTTACCTAATTAAACTAACGTCTTTCAACTTTAGCACGCCATTTGTAAGGGAACATGTTTTATATCGTCTTACAAATCGTTTTACACAAAAAACACAAAACATGAGAATTGCCAAAATATTAGGAATTGGATTCATCAGTTTAGGGCTGTTATCCGCAGCTCCTATAATGGATAATGAACCAGCTACAGGAATAGAATTTTTTGAAGGAACCTGGGAAGAAGCCCTCGCCCTATCTGAAAAAGAAAACAAGCCAATTTTTTTGGATGCCTATGCAAGTTGGTGTGGGCCTTGTAAAATCTTAAAGTCTCGCGTATTTACGAATGAAGAAGTAGGTACTTATTACAACGAAAACTTCATTAACGTGAAGATGGATATGGAAAAGGGTGAAGGAAAATCCCTGGCTAGAAAATATCAGTTAACCGCATATCCTAGTTTATTCTTCATCAATGCCGATGGCACTGTCAGAAAAAAAGCAGTCGGTTATCACGGGCCAGAACAAATAATTGAACTTGGAAAAACAGCATTGGCCGCAAATGGCGCATGATTAGGGTTAGTTTAGGTTAAGACTGAGCCGTTGAGTTTTACTTCGAAATTCAACGGCTCTTTCTTTTTGAACCCTTTTATATTACAGCTGTTTCTATTAAAAGGTGAAAATATGTTCGGATTATTCAAAAAAGATACAGAGTTAGAGAAGCTGCAAAAGCAACATAAAAAGTTGATGGCGGAAGCTTTTACATTGTCAAAAAGTAATCGCTCCGCAGGCGATGCCAAATATGCCGCTGCGGAGGATGTTGCCAAGAAAATTGAAGGCTTAACTAAGATTGAATGAAACTGCGAACCGCTGGTTAAATCATAAAACAAAGCCTTCTACTTTTGTTCATCCAACCAAGTAAAAAAGGAATCGAGTTCATCGGTATGGGTCTTCACCCATTGAAGTGATTCTGGGCTGCTGCTCTGCAGAACGTAGTGCATAAGAGCTTCCATGTGATCACTTTCGGCAATTTTCAGGAAGAATGGAATGTAGTACTGGGTGTAGAAATCATCTCGTTTTCCTAAATCCAATTCAGCCAAAAACCGAAACAGTTTCGTGGCTTTTTCTTGATGCAAATCAAAACTGGACTTGCCTTCATTTTCCTCTAAGCTTCGGCTTGCTTCTAACATTGAAATAAACAACTCGCTCGCGTCCATTGGGTTGTTTCCCTTAGATGGCGCTAAGTTTATCGATATTTCTGTCGCGCTTTTTTCACTTACGCCTTGTGTCCACATATCGTTAATATTGGTCACCGCCTGTGCAGAGCGATCGCTATTTGGCTCCAGTAAAAGAAAAAAGTACATAGCAACTAATGCCTCTGCCCTATTGCCTTGCAATTGTTTCATGGTGCCCAATGCATAATGACTACTACTGTGATCCAATCTGTTCTTAGCTCCCATTTCGAAGGCATGAGCCGCTTTTTCTAATTCGTTCATGCCATTATATGTCACACCAAGATTGAACCAAATGAGGTAGTAATCTCCAAATCTCTTGAGCGCATCTTCATACGTTTTGATACTCTTTTTGGACTTTCCTTGCTCATCATATAATGTGCCCAACAAAATCACCCCTTGCACACCCGTTTCACTTTCCTCTTGTGAAGCAATTTTGGCGTGTTCCTCGGCCTTGTCCATTTTACTCATGAAATAATAAGACAATGCCATTTCATAATTCACAAAAGCGTTTTTAGGCTCTAGATCAAGCGCTTTCCGATATTCAATGAGGGATAATTCATATTTACCTTCTTCGTGCAACGCGATTCCACGCTCCATGATTTGTGGAATCGAATCCATTTGAGACTGCATCACAAAAGAAAGGCTGCATATGACTACCGTGATAAAAACCCTAATCATTCCTTGATTTCAAATTTCACAAAGACATCAATAGCTAACTCTATTTTCTGAAAGGATACCTCGAATTCAGGGCCCCTTGTTTTGACCGAGTCAAGAGACATGTATTGAGCATCTGCCCTGGCCCCTCTTATGTTGGATTCGTAGTACACAGGATATGCTCGAGAAGTTTCACTTGCGTATACTGTTGCACCTCTTTTAGAGCCTACGGCTTCCAACATATAATCTGCTTTCTCAGCCGCATTCTTCATAGCATTGATACGCACCTCTTTTTCTAATTCTTCTCGCTTAGAATGGTCCACCCTCGAAATATTGCAACTCGACAAATCCATCTCATCAGCAGCTTCAAAGACTTTAGCTGCTTCATCTGCAGTGGCAACTAACACTTCGTAATTGGCACTCGCCAGCACGTCCTTCTTCGTTTTCCAAGGAATTTTCACATAAGATGCATTTCCACCTGAAAGGGTTATAACATCCGTGTTCAATCCTTTTTGTTTCAAAAGTTTCAATAGCTGTAACTGCTGATCTTCAATGGTAATTTTAGTTTTACCATCGTATCGTTCCAGTAAATACACATTGATGTATATTTCATTAGGTGTTACTTTCTTTTCAGCATGACCATTTATCTCGATAACAGGCTGAATAATACTGGATTGATTTTGCCCCATGGCGATTGAGCCAACGAGCAATGTAATTGCGATTAGAATGGAATATCGTTTCATGTTACGGTCTTTATTTGAATTATGATGAACAGATGCGTGCATCATACAAATTCCATAAACGCTAGTTGATTCTTTTTAATGTTTCCATTAAAAGCTTCCAATATTTATGGACCGAACTGATTTGAACCTTCTCGTCCGGTGAGTGTGCTCCTCGAATATTCGGACCAAATGAAATCATCTCCATATCTGGATAGTTCGTTCCTAGTATTCCACATTCAAGTCCAGCGTGGCACGCCATTACATGAGCTTCTTCTCCGAATAGGTCCTTATATGTCGCACTCATCACTTTCACAATATCAGCCCCCGGTTTTGGAGTCCAGCCAGGATAAGATCCACCAAAATCTACTCGTGCACCAATTTGTTCAAAAACGCACTTGATCATTTCTGCCTCATCCATTTTTTCCGAATCCACAGAACTTCGAGTCAAACACTGAACGGTGTACGCACCGTCTTGCACCAACACACGAGCAACATTGTTGGAGGTTTGAACCAAACCGTCAATATCTGGACTCATCCGATATATACCGAGCGGACAAGCGTAGATGGCTCGCATCATAGCCACGGCATCCTTTTTATTCATCACTGTGGTAATATCATCAGTGCTTTCAACAGATAGTTTTAAATCTGGATCGGTCGTGTTATATTCTTCTTTCAACTCACGCTCCTTATCTGATACGGCTGCTTTTAATGTATCTACAGAATTATTTGAAACGGTGATGTAGGCCACTGATTCGCGAGGAATAGCATTTCTAAGGCTACCTCCATCAATAGAGCGAATTCGTATGTCAAATTCTTTTGTCGCTTCCCAAAGCACGCGGTTCATTAATTTATTGGCATTTCCGCGGCCGCGGTGAATATCCATTCCGCTATGGCCACCTGTCAAACCATTCAGCGTGAGTTTAAATGATCCGATGCCTGATCCTGCTGGCTCACTTGCATAGGTACCGTGAGCAGTTACATCAATACCACCGGCACATCCGATTGTCAGCTCATCGTCATCCTCCGTATCAAGATTGAGCATAATCTTCGCATCTAACAATCCGCCTTTTAACCCCATGGCCCCGGTCATCCCAGTTTCCTCATCAATAGTAAAAAGCGCCTCGATTGGTGGGTGTACAATTTCATTTGAACTCAGCACAGCCATTATTGAAGCCACGCCAATACCGTTATCCGCACCAAGTGTTGTTCCATCTGCTTTTACCCAATCATCCTCTACATACATCTTGATTCCCTCGGTATCAAAATCGAATTTCGTATCGTTGTTTTTTTGATGAACCATGTCAATGTGGCTCTGCATAACGATTGTAGTCTTGTTCTCCATCCCAGGCGAGCCAGGTTTTTTGATGATAACATTTCCGACTTCATCCACTACTGTTGACAAACCCAGTGACTCTCCAAAGCTTTTTACAAACTCAATCACTCGCTCTTCCTTTTTTGATGGACGTGGCACAGCGTTTAAGTCTGCAAAATGGTTCCACATGGCCTTAGGCTCTAAGTTTCTTACTTCTTCACTCATCTTTAAAATCTTTAGGTCACAATGTTAGCAGAAATGGCTGTCTTATTAGGTACAAAGCCCGATTCATTTATGTCAAATAGTCCTAATTGAACCATAGATGGTGGAAATTGTTTCTGACCAAACATTAAGAATGGAAAAACTTAAAGCACCCATTTATTTCTCCACGCTTTTCTTGGTAATATATGTCATTATGACTCGGATTGAATCAACAGCTTCGATCTCCATGGTGATGTTTGGATTATCACCACTAGTTGTGTTGTGGTTGGCCTACAAAATCTTGAAGGACGGCACTCCAAGCGGGAACACTTTCAATCGAAAATTTTATGATGATCACGACTATGAGCGCGTGCAAGTGAAAGAATTGGAAATTATACCCAGTAAAGGATCTATGAAAACAGAATCGAAACTAACTGCAACAAGAAACCAAGAGTAAACAGCACGGCTCCTATGATCAAGGCCTGCTTACGAGTCTCACCTTGATTTATCAATCGGTCAATCAACGGATCAGCGACTCGTTTAGCCAACCAAAACTGGATTCTTTTGCTTAGAAAAATGAAAATAAAATAAACCGTAAACGCCATGCCCATGGTGATGAAGTAATTTACCATTTCGCCTTCTTCTAGTCCCTCGCTCGCTCCTTTCATTCCTTTATAAATCCCATAACCGGCAGTGGCAGCTGTGTATACCAATATAATTAGCATAATCACAATCATGGGAATGGCAGAAACTAATCGTTTCAAACCAATTTCAAAACGCTCCAAGGTTGATTTACCAAGCAGTTCAGGTGCAGCAAACCAAAAGGCAGCAAACTGTAAAATCAGTCCAAATAGGTTGACCCATTTCATTCATGCAATATCCATTATTTATGCAATAACCGAACATGAATTGGGACTTTTTCGTGGTTGAACGTTAGTATTGGAAAACGAAGATCTTACCATCCGCTCATTTGAACTATCCTTTTTTCACCACTTCAAACAATGGTGATTCAAAAATTTCACCAGGTGAGATCATGGGTTCATCCCAAGGAATATTGTCTCCGTAGCGCGCCTCCATTGTTTCTTTGACGACTGGATGGGACAAATCGTATTCTTTAAGCGGTTTTAATTCACCAACTTCTAAGCCAGCAGCCACTTTGTACACCTTCCAAACCAATTCAGAGCAGTACATTTTTTCATCGCTCCAATCAAAATGAATATCATAGGATTTATTCAGATGCGTTGCCAATTGTGCTTGCATCTTCTCTTTTACCTTATCTGTCAGTACCGTGTCCGCGCCTTTTAGTCGAGTCACCACAAAATGACCATCTCCTCTTTTTGTAAAATCCTTTAAATCGATGAGTTGAACGGGCTGAACTGCTTCAAACACCATGGGTTGTCCCTTCACCATTAGGATCAACCCAACATGTGAGTATTTTGACCCTGTAGCCAATTGAATAGCGTGACCTTGTCCAGTTTTCGAAGATTGAAAAATGATATCACCCGTTTGATATTCAGCCTTAGCAAGGTTCTTTTTATTAAAACTGCTTGAAAGCTTTCCCTCCGAAAAAGATAAAATAACAGCAGCAATAATGAGAGATGCTCCGATATAGATAACTGATCTTTTCATGATATTTAAAAATTAACTCCAAGGTGCCAAATTCCGTCATCAGCGAACATTTGTTTAAGACTTGTTTGCAGAAAATTGGCAGATATTATGAAGCCGAGCTTTCTCCAATATCTTGATCCGATTATTTTTAATCGTGTGTAAAACTATCTGATACCTTGTCGGTTTAAACAACATGCTTCATTACACCGAGTTCAAGCATTCCGCTTCCGATGAGTGGATTACCTTCATCCACGGAGCTGGCGGAAGCAGTGCTATTTGGTATAAACAGCTGAAGGCATTCAAAGATGAATTCAATGTGTTGCTCATAGACCTTCGCGGACATGGGCGATCCAAAGAGAAAATGTCTGAAGTCCTAAAGCGATACACCTTCGACTTTATTGGTAACGAAGTGATTGAGGTTTTGGATTTTTTGAAAATTAAGAAAAGTCATTTTATCGGCATTTCTTTGGGTACTGTTATCATACGAGAATTAAGCGATCGATTTCCTGAACGTATAAAGAGCCAAATTATGGGCGGGGCTATTTTGCAATTGAATCTGCGCGGACAATTGCTAATGCGATTGGGTGTTTTGCTGAAATCTGTAGTCCCTTATATTGTTCTTTATAAATTCTTCGCATGGATTATTATGCCTCGGGCAAAGCATAAAGAATCCAGAGTTCTTTTCGTGAAAGAAGCAAAGAAACTTTATCAGAATGAGTTTAAACGATGGTTCACACTAGCTTCGGAAATCAATCCTTTACTAAGGATATTCAGAATGCAAGCACCTACCATTCCCACTTTATACATCATGGGTGAAGAAGATTACATGTTTCTGCCAGCGGTGAGTCAACAATGCAAGATGCATGCACTATCGACACTAATGGTGATCCCGAATTGTGGTCACGTTGTCAATGTAGAGCAGCCCCTTAGATTCAATATAGAGGCCATTGCTTTTATACAAAGAAACCTTGGACCGAAAAGCTACTGAATGATGATCCGCTCATTTAAGCGGCCAAACTCTTCCGACCTAATCGAAACCACATATAAACCCGCCCTCAACATTTCCAATTGAATAGGCTTCGATGAACTCGTTGTTCCTTTCATGACAACAGAGCCCTGTAGCGAATAAACATGGAAGCTACTCTCCACGATAAGGTCATTGAATACAACATCCGCATACTGCCAAACTTTAGGCTGCCTAGATTCTAACTTTTGATTAGCCACAAACAAAGTGCTATCTGTAGTAGTATCGACAATTATCTCTGGTTCGGGGAAGTAGATGTTTCGGGAGTCAGCCAATTCTGAATTGCGGTAAAAGTTGATTGTCCATTCTCCGTATGGCATTGAATCTTGAACATCTACATAAGACCAATAATAGTAATACCACCAATCAATCCCAAGGTTATATCCATTTTCATACCATGTTGTATTATCTGGAGCTAACCATTCTACACTAATGCTATCGCCTGCCCTAAGGCCATGAAGCAAAGACCAATAAGTAATATATGTATCAAGTGTATCAAAAGTATCCACCAACAATGGCGCTTCTCTCAGCGTATCAAGTGTGGGAAGCCCATTCCATGTAGATGAGTTCAACCCAAAGTAGGAGGAGTCATAAGGCATCTCATTGATCCAGTAAGAACTAAAATTGCCACAGGGCCCTTGAAAGGGATCGATATAGAACGTACTATCATACCAAAGCTCAAAGTGCAGATGTGGGTCAGTGCTATTCCCGCTGCTCGCTACCTGGGCAATAACTTGTCCCGCATAAACTGTATCCCCTTCATCCACTAGAATTGAATTCTTCTTTAAGTGACCGTAATACGTCTGGAAATCACCATCATGCGTAATCCCAATATAGTTTCCTAGTCCTTTTGAAATCACAGAAACCTTTTCACGATCGAATTCGCCATCATGAGTAAAAATCACTACCCCACTGTCTGCCGCAAGCACATTGACACCCTCATCCATTTGACGAAAGCTTTTCAAGACAAAGTCTGTTCCTTAGTGGCCATTATAAGATTTAGATGAACAGTGGTTGTCTTTAACTGTCGCTGCCGCACCCCAATCCACGTAGTTTACGAGGACAAAATCTTCGCCATACACTCCCTCTATTGGGTTTACAAATTGAGCCTGAGCGAAAGCTCCAAGGCTAAAGAAAAAGAAAAACAGAATTTGGAATAACCTCATAAGTCAAAGGTATCTACCCGTTTTCAATAATTGATATACAAGTTTTCACTCCATACATTTTACATCTTCGCACTATGCGAAAGCAAGAATTAGAAATCCTTCTCGAAAACGCCTACCACACCTATGCGAAAGAAGACTTTATTGAGTTAGATCCGATTCAAATTCCAAGGAGGTTTAGCAAAAAAGAAGACATTGAAATCGCAGGATTCTTAGCGGCTACGATCGCTTGGGGTCAGCGACCAACAATTGTGAAAAATGCGTGGAGAATGATGGAGTTGATGGATTTTGAACCGCACGATTTTATCACCAACCATCAGGCTTCAGATTTAAAGCGTTTTGACGGTTTTGTACATCGCACATTTAACGCTTCGGATTTACAATTTTTCATACATCGCTTACAAAGTTTATATCGAAAGGAAAGAGGACTTGAAGTTGCTTTTTCGCAAGGAGAAAGCGCTTTGGAGCGTATATCCAGTTTTCATCAACTGTTTTTCAATCAAGAACATCTGCCAAGAACTCGAAAACACGTCAGCAATCCATTAAAAGGATCATCCGCCAAAAGGCTCAACATGTATTTGAGATGGATGGTTCGACCCAATAAGGAAGGAATTGACTTTGGCATTTGGAAATCTATCTCTCCAGCAGATTTGATGATGCCATTAGATGTTCATACGGGGAATGTTGGACGGCATCTCAGACTTCTAAGTCGAAAACAAGATGATTGGAAATCGGTAGAGGAGCTTACCAAATCGCTTCGAAAATTCGACCCCAAAGATCCAGTGCGCTTTGATCTTGCTCTATTCGGAATGGGAGTCAATAAAACGCTCTAATTGGTAGATTGAAAGCTCCGCAGTGTGCGCCAGGTGAGCAAAATGCAAACCAATACAAATATGGCTGCCAAGTACATCGCTGCTCCCGGAACGTGGTAAGCTGCTGATTCTCCTGAAAACATGGCAAATACATGCGTCATCAGCAAAGGACCAACGATTGCCGTAGCACTCATCATACTGGAGTTTGCCCCTTGCAATTCACCTTGTTCACTGCTGGGTAATTGATTAGACATGATTCCTTGTAAGGCAGGACCTGCGATACCTCCCAAGCAATAGACTATCATGGCCGCGTACATCATCCAGCCTTCGAAGGCATATCCAAAGAATATCAGACCAAAGAAATAAAACATCAACCCGACATACACTGAGCGTTTTTCGCCAAATTTTGGGATGACCCAACGAATCAAGCCGCCTTGAACCAACACGGTTAAAACACCTACAAAGCTGAGCGAATAACCGATTTCGGCTCTGGTCCAATCAAATTGATACTTGGTGTAAAACGACCACGTGCTTTGCACGGCATAGGAGGCGATATACAAAAATATCATCGCTATGATGAGCCCTAGAATCACCTTATGCTTTGCCAGTTGCTTAAATGTTCCAAAGGGATTTGCGCGTTTAATGTCAAACTTCCTGCGATTTTCTTCGATCAAAGACTCGGGCAACACGAATTGAATGTATAACCAATTCAAGGCACTTAATCCAGCTGCAGCAAGAAATGGAACTCGTAACCCAACCTCACCTAACAACCCACCCAATGCCGGACCAATGACAAAACCCAAACCGAAGAAAGCTCCAACCATACCAAAGTTCTGAGCTCGTTTTGCAGGCTCACTGATATCAGCAATATAGGCTGCTGCCGTGGCAAAACTCGCGCCCATTATACCCGAAAACACCCGTCCTATCAGCAATAGAATGAAGGTCGGAGCGTAAGCCAAGAACAGGTAATCGACAGCAAAACCGAATGAAGATAAAAGCAGAACGGGTCTTCGCCCAAACTGATCACTCAACCCTCCAATTATCGGAGAGAATATGAATTGACAGATGGCATAAGCAAAAAGAAGGTAGCCACCATATTCAGATGCAGTGCTAACATCAACATCCGTTAAGGTCATAATCAAATCGGGCATGATTGGAATTATAATTCCAAAACCCAAGGAGTCCATGAAAATGATAAAGAGAATGAAGGGTAAGGCAGCCTTCGTTTTTTTGCTTGACATACTCAGGCGTAAAAGTATTTGTTCCACCTAAGAACAAGCATGTGTGGGTAATAAAATTTACAATTTTTCACCTCAAGGTTTAGCACTAAGCAGCTCTCCAACGTTGAGGTTTATTTTATGTGTTGAAGCAATTGACGCTAAGCGATTTAACACCAATTCGTTCACCTCATTTTCATTACGAATGGCATTTATGGCTATAAAGTGTATTCCTGTTTTACTTTTAGCAGTCGAATCCATTTCCTCCGATTTGTGAGGTTTTTGATCCAGGTTTTTCAGCAACTTATTCAATGATGAACCAATAGCTCCCGAACCAACAAACTCGATAATCGATTTGAGCACGTTTTTACTCAACTCAGGTACATCTTCCTTCGCCTTTTGCTTCAAGTTTGGTAAGAATTGATTCGCCCAAGTATTTGACTTAATGAAAGAGGAGTATAACTCCTGATTAACCATTGGAGTCAGCATTTTGAGCTTTGTTGCCATCATAAGGCTTTTATCATCTAGCTGCAATTGCCCGCCATCAATAATGTGATTTAAGCCAAATGATTTAGAACTTCTAAACCAAAACAAACTCATATACAAGCGAATGAAAAACCGGCAAAGCCACGCTCTATTTGGTTTAGCAATTATAGAAAAGTCTAACTCCACTCCTTCTGGATGCAGCTCAAACGAATTAGTATCGGCAGCAAATACACCATCCACGAATGGCACACGGCTCAAGAAACGAGAAAATCGCTTGGCCAAGGCAATGCTCTTATCAGTTGTTTTACTATTAGCCTTTCTTGACTCGGCAACAGCTGGATCACTATTGATGCTGAAGAAATTACCATGCTGGAATATCAAACCATGATTAACCATATAGTTTAAGCATGGCACCACGTTCAACGGACTCATCAAAATTGGAGCAAATTGATGAATCTCTGAGGGTTTCATTGGGTAATTGAATACATCAAAATAGGCAAGTGTCTTTAACACCGCCTGCTCCTCAACTGACAGCGTCAGCACCTGCTTATTCACTTCTGATTCAGCCACGCACAAACCTAATTAGAATTCTTATCTGAATCGTAAAATTCACACAGACACCCTGAATAAGCATTGTATGATTAAATACAATAGACTTTACTTTGCCCACGAATGAACTATAGCCTTCTTGCCATAACAACTCAGATTTTAGGTTGGTCAATTTTCGTGCTGATAACTGCTCAGTCAGGTTGTGATAGGCATCCTAAAAACCAAAATGATTTCCACATTCAGGATTACATTCTATGGCCCGAAGCTGACAGCAACTATTTCCGAGTGTACGAACACTATGAGGGGGAATGGACGGCACGCATGTTTCTCAATCAAAGGCTGGTAAAAAAGACTCCATCCGAAATTATTGTGACTCATTTTTGGTTGCATGGCGACTCTACTCCGATCAATCGAAGCTTGGAGATGTATGGCGCAGACAATCACATAGAATACCTGAAGCAGTCCTACTTTGAGCCAAACACAATAGGCCTGCCTGTCGAGTACGAAGCAGAACTGTTACCTCCAACCAAGTTTAAATACAACGATCCGGCTTTGGAAATGAAGGTGTTTTACGATATAAACAATGACCCAAAGGCTACCATGAATTTCGATTCAAAAATCAGTTATAAACTAGAGCAAGTGAATGATCTAGACTCCATCCATCCAGTTTTAGTGCTGAGGTCCAATGAAACTGTTCATATGAAATACTCTGATAAACGAGAAAACACGACTAATGAATCTTACAGCGAATTGATCTACAAATACAAGGTGGGTTTGGTAAGAATCAAACAAAGCAATGCTGAGAAAGCCATTGAATACAATCTGGTCAGCAAGTTATAGCGGCTCTACATAAGGACAATCCAATTGTTGGACTTTCAAATCCTTAATTTCAATTTTCCCATCCCCTTTTTGATACCATCCGTAGGCTTTCAAAACCCCGTGTTCTGGCAGATCTTGAGGTTTTCTTAAATAGGCATGAACGGTCATCCATTCATTTTTCTCTTGAATAACCTTATGTAATTCTATGGTATGATACCCATAGTTGGCCTCATCTGTGTCAAAACTAATAACGAGATGTGCCATATAATTCTCCACCTGAGTTGACTTCACAATTGCCATTACATGCATGATTCGGTCATACGGTGTGTCGAACTCTGAAGCTGGCACGCGTATTTCCGATCCAAACTGTCGAGCTTTATTGATTGTAGATTCTTTCCCACTTAACCATTCATTTTCAATGATGGTATCTCGAAGAGTCCTCTCATCCTTCCCTTGCAAGAGTCTTTCGGTATCAGGAGCGGAATACATTCCCAACATCTTTAGATTTTTCGGTGGGTCTGTATTAAAAAATAAAGTCCAAAACGCATCGCCCGTCATATCGCTCCCACTCAACTGGGATTGACTGTATTGTTGAATTTGCAGCGAATTATTAATCACCAAAAGCACAGATATTCCGATAATGACTGGGTAAATCGCAAAATGCTTGGTTAAAAGCCACCTGATGAAAGCCGCAAGTCCAAAGGCCAGTAATGGGTAGAAATCAATCATCGGCCGGATACTCAGGCTGCTGCCATAGTACCAGCACCACCAACTAAAGACAATATATACATGCAATGGAATAATAATCGCCAATGCGATCATCATATTCTTGTCCATTTTTCGCAACAACCAAATACCGGTGAGCGCGAATATCATTACTGGAGTATATGTTAACCAACCATTTCTGTAACTAAAGAGCCCCTCCCAAATGTGTGGATGTAGCCAATATATTTTTTCGGTACCATAACTATAAAACAACCATTGCCCTGTCATCATTTTCCAAAGGACAAACTGTGGAATCATGGGTAAAATCACAGCGACTAATAGCGCCACATAATTTAAACTTAATATCCTACTTAACAAGTATTTATTATTAATTATATAAATAATAGGTAGAACTATCAGAATGACGTTTGTCGGCCTAATCAACACGATGAAACCAAAGCTTAATGACGCTGCAAGGAGCCACTTCAACGCACCTAAACAAACCCATTTATCGAATCCATACATGGCGATAGACACAAGCATAAATGAGTAGATATGCGATTGAGCGCCATCGAACACTCCGTAGTAAAGCGCGTTGGTCGCAAACGCGACAAGAAGCAAAGTTGAATGGGTCACAACTTTCGAAAATCGCTTCAGTAACAACCTTTGGATGAACCAAAGCCCCAATAAAAACGCCAAAACGCCATTGAAACCAATGGCAAAGTGATATGGAACAGACCAGCCATCCTGAGCGTATCCTAGCATTCCTGCCAACCAATGAGCGATCAAGAACGAAGGCAACTGAAGCATGGCCACCCCCATGGTGAGCTTTGGAAAAGGCTTCAAATTCTCATGCTGATTCAACCAATACCGTTCTTTTAGGGCAGGTTCAAGGTCATTGTAAAACTCGAAAGTGAAATCTTGATAAATCACCCACGATGCTAAGTATGCGCAATAGCCATGTGCATCGCCCCGAATCATAGAAGATGTGCGCCAATCCGCTTTATCGACATAGATTCCGATGGAAATCAACGCAATAAAGCTGATAACTAAATACTTATCGAATAGAGAAAGGATGCGCATTGCAGCAAATGTAATGGCATCAATCTACTACATTCGCAGTGATGGCAATTATTGAAGCAAAGAGTATCACAAAGAGCTATGGCGAATTGGCCGTATTGAAAGGCATCGACCTCAGCATTGCCGAAAAAGAAATTGTCAGTATTGTAGGAGCCTCAGGAGCTGGAAAGACCACATTACTTCAAATTTTAGGCACTTTAGATCGCGCTGATGGCGGTTCGCTGCACATTGCAAATACCGATGTGTTAAGCCTCAACGACAAGGCCCTAAGCAAATTCAGAAATACATCTATTGGTTTCATTTTTCAGTTCCATCAATTACTTCCCGAATTCAATGCCATCGAGAATGTTTGTCTTCCGGCATTAATAAAAGGCGTAGGTAAAAAAGAAGCCGAAGTTCAGGCTCTGGATTTGATGAAGTTTTTGGGTGTTGCGGAGCGAGCAACTCACAAACCAAATCAACTAAGCGGTGGTGAGCAGCAGCGAGTCGCAGTGGCCCGATCCCTCATCAATAGACCTTCAGTAATTTTTGCCGATGAACCATCAGGAAACCTTGACTCGAAGAACGCTGAACAACTACACCAACTCTTTTTCGATCTGAGAAAAGAATTTGACCAAACCTTTGTGATAGTAACACACAACAAAGAACTAGCAGAGATGGCCGACCGAAAATTGACCATTGTAGATGGGATGGTAGAAATATAAATTCGACATTGATCATTTTTTTTCGACTAATCCTCTAATTATCAAAACACAACCACTACTTTTCCACTCAAATTATATAGTCATGTCAATTAGCAAACTACTCTCCTTTTTATTCATCATACTCGTTTCTGTCTCATGCGGGAAGTTTGATAAGGGTTGTGAAAAAGACAACAAATGCACCTTTTGCGAGGATAAAAAATTTGAAGGAAAGGGCCCAGTTATGGGCTGGATCAATGACAAATTGGACGATGAAAAAGAAGATGACCGAGACGAGGATGGTGATTGGGATAAGGACGATAAGGGTGATTTCAGCAATGAATGGGATGATAAAGAAATAGACCGAGAACACAAGGAAGATGGCCGTTGTGGCAACTCAATGCAGCAGATCATAGTCGAGGAATTAATTATTGATGAGTCATGTGGCTGCATTGTGGATGGTATGATAAAATATGTCCAAGATGGAGAAACAGTTGCCCTTGTAAAATACAACGACACTGATTGTGAAGGAATTGGCTACAAAATTCATTGTGTAGATGGTGATTGCGAAAGCAAAAAAGCCAAATGCTGCATCTTCGATCAAGACTGCGATCAAGAAATGGGTGAGGTTAACATCCACTAATCACAACACCTTGAGTATTGAGTATTGAGTATTGAAACCTACCCAAACTCTATTTCCTGCTCCACTTCCCGTTTTCATCCACGCTGGGCAAGCGAATACCGGCCTTGTAGGTAACATGCCTAATTAAAAACACAATCACAATTGTGAGTGGCACATTGATCTCCGCAGGCAATCCGAAATATTTTAACGAGAAGAAGGACACCCCGCCCAATGCACTCGCTATGGCATAGATCTCTTTTCTAGTGAGCAACATTGGCTTATCTCCTGTAATTATATCTCGCAACAATCCACCAAAAGTGGCTGAGATGGTCCCTAGAGAAATACAGATAAAAATGTTCAATTCCATATTAATCCCTTTCTGTATTCCAGCCATAGTAAACAAACCGAGTCCGATTGCATCAAACATATACACGATATAGCCGAGTTTATTGATATAGGGGTTGAATAAAAGTGTTAATCCAGCGCCACCAGCAATCGTGACGATTAAGAATCCGTTATCCATCCACTCCACCGGAGTATTTCCAATCAGAACATCTCTGACCGTGCCTCCACCAATGGCTGTTACAAAAGCCAGCACAAAGACTCCAAATAGATCAAATTGCTTTTTAATAGCAAGTGACGCTCCTGAAACGGCAAACGCAAGCGTTCCCAACAAATCGAGTGCATTAAACAGGGATAATTCCATGAGGCGAAAGTATTAGAAACTCAAAATGGAATTTTTATGGGAGTAGAATCAATCAACAATCACCATTTGCAATTCCTTATTTTACTCAAACAAGCAGACCATACAGAGTTATTTTCGTCTAAACACTATGAAATATATAATCGCCACCATTATTTCCCTTTTGGCTTGCGGGAATCAATTCGCGCAAACCACCAATATATCTGGGGTAGTCAACACTTACACAAGCTTCGAAGGTTTTAGTGGCGACACCCTAGAAGTCGAATCTTCAGCAGGGTTTTCAGTTGGCGACAAGATTCTAATCATCCAAATGCAAGGTGCAACCATCAACCAGAACAACAACTCATCCTTTGGTTCGGTGAGCGATTTAAATAATGCCGGCAACTATGAATTCACCACTATCTGTGGCGTGACGAGTAATAAATTAGTAGTTACTGGACTCGATCGGTCATATACTGCTAGTGGCAACACTCAAGTAATCCGAGTACCACAATATGTAAACGCAATAGTGACAGCACCTTTAACTGCAGATCCTTGGAACGGCACGACAGGCGGTGTATTGGCATTCGAATGCTCTGGCACATTGACATTGAACGATGATATTGACTTAAACGGGCTTGGATTCAGAGGGGGAGCGACCACCACTTCGAGCTACGCCTGTTCTTGGTTTGCCAATGTGAATGGTTATTACTACAACATATCTTCAGGAGAAGGAGCAAAAAAAGGCGAAGGAATAGCAACCTACATCAACGGTAAAACGGGCGGTCGCGGGGCTCAATCCAGCGGTGGCGGTGGTTCTAACGACCACAACGGAGGTGGCGGAGGTGGCGCCAACGCAGGCAGTGGTGGCATCGGTGGTCAACGGATAGCACCAAGCACTTTCTCGTGTAGTTGCGCAAATCCAGGTCTCGGAGGTATTGAATTGAACTATTCCAACGCCATAAATCGAGTCTTTCTTGGTGGTGGCGGTGGCGCAGGTCATGAAAATAACTCCAACACTGCTACCGATGGTGGCAATGGCGGTGGAATAGCTATAATTAAAACTGGAACGTTGGTCGGGAATGGGAACAACATTCGAGCCAAAGGATCAGAAGTTTCGGGCAATTCAGCGGATGGAGCAGGCGGTGGTGGCGCTGGCGGATCCGTACTACTAGATGTCACGACCTACTCCAGTTCAATCACAGTTGACGTCAGTGGCAGCGATGGCGGAGACGTGGCCAACGTGGGAAACAACTGCAACGGCCCAGGGGGTGGAGGCAGTGGTGGAGTTGTTTGGGTCAACCAAAACTCCTTACCTACTAACATTACTTCAATCCTAGACGGAGGCGCATCTGGAACAACCATTTCTACAACTCAGTCTAACTGTGACGTTGGAAGTACAAACTCAGCTACCAGTGGAAGTACAGGCGAGGTTGCTACAGGTCTATCCATGAGCGAATCAATTTGTGACATTCCGTTAACGACCCGTTTCGACACCATTTGCGGGGGCGATAGTTTGTTTGTTGGTGGAAGCTGGCGATATCAATCTGGAACGTTTTATGACTCGTTGAGCCAAGGCTGCTGTGACAGCACGGTCAAAACGGTCCTTTGGGTATTGGCAGAAAAATTTGGAGCGATAATCGACACCATTTGCGAGGGCGATTCATTGGTGGTCAATGGAACCAGCTACACCAGCTCAGTGAGTGATGCAACGGAAGTGTTTACTGGCCTTGGTCCATATGGGTGCGACAGCATAGTTAGTATTCAATTGATAGTGAATGCAGTGGATGTTGCAGTGACAACCGCACCCCCTACTCTTACCGCAAATGCGACTAATGCCTCGTATCAATGGATTAGATGCCCAGAGCTAACCATCATCACGGATTCTACATCAAAATCGTTTAGAGCGTCTGAAAACGGCTCTTATGCAGTCGTTATTTCGCAAAACGGTTGCATTGATACCTCCACTTGTTTTACAATCAATTCTTTAGGGATTATCGAGAACAGTTTTGGCGAGACGCTTAGCCTATTTCCCAATCCAACGCAAGGGCAATTAAACATTGATTTTGGTAAAACCTATAATGAACTTAATTTACAGCTGAGCAATGTAAGTGGCAGATTGCTAAATCAATGGCAGATTTATAACCAGCAAGCAACTCAACTTCAAATAAACCAACCTGCTGGCATGTATTTGCTTCGAATTGAGGCAAATGAACATCATGCAGCCATCCGAATTCTTATTGAATAACCGATCTCGACTATCCGTAATTCATTACAGATTAATAATTTAGCTCCTTAATTAACCACACAATATCATGCACCCAATTCTAAGAAACATTATTGCTGTAATCGCTGGTGTTGCCATAGGAGGCTTTGTCAACATGAGTTTAATTATGGTCAGCGGGTCTGTCATTCCTCCACCTGAGGGTGTAGACATGACAACAACAGAAGGCCTACAAGCGGGTATGCACTTGATGGAAACGAAACATTTCATCATGCCATTTCTTGCCCACGCTTTGGGAACCTTGGTTGGTGCGCTGCTAATCGCCATTATTGCCGCGAACCATAAAATGAAATTTGCGCTTGGCATAGGGGGTTTTCTATCTATTTGGAGGAATTGTAGCTGCTACAATGATTCCATCGCCCGTTTGGTTCATCACGGTAGATTTTGTGTTAGCCTACCTACCCATGGCATGGATAGGCGGAATGATCGGCAAGACGATTTACAATAAATAGGGAGCTCACCTACCCATTCAACGAACGATTCGTCTTGTAATTCGATTTATGTCTCAAATCACTCGAATGAAACTTACCTACATCAAGGCGCTGGTTGGGCTATATGTGCTCATCTTCCTATCATCCCTTCTACAAAGCTGTTGCAATGAAATTGTAACGTATACCGGCAGTGGGTACATGACCGCATACTACAATGAAAATGAACAGTTTGAACTAGATACAATAAACAAAGAATTCTACATGAGAGTACAGTTCGACCAAGGGTGGATCGTTGCCGCGAATTACAGTTTGATGGATCAAGCCTATGCTACATCATGTGTTTATGAAGAACAAAATCGAATTGCTTTTGGCACACTAAAATTGACCTCTGCAAATTCGTTTATACATAAGGACAAATTGATTCCTGCTGGATTTAATCTTTTTGAAATGGAAGCCCTCGATACCTTACGTGGTCATTGGTCTCCCGATTATTTAGAGATCACCTTTCACCAAGAATTCGTTGATAGTTCCGACTTTTCCACCCCGTCCCTTATGCTTCAATTATCTGGATCAACCAACGATAACCAACCAATTCTGATCAAAAAGGAAATTTGGATTAAATAAACCCTCATAATGAACACCACATTCAAGCACCTGATATTTACACTCGTCATCATCTTCGTTGCCACACTCATTTCATGCGAAAAAGACAAGCTGACTGGCGATCTTGACCCATTTGCCCTGGTAATCTCCTGGAAAATTGACTTCTCCCCTCGTGGTCTGTGCCTCAAACTTGGGCGCCTTGTCCCCTATTTTCAAGTTGCGATTTCTTCATCTTTGAGCCCCAGCTTTCTGCGTTGCCATGTTGTATTGTAATTAATATAGGTCAAAGGTAGATCGCCCATAGGCACGTCCAACTGAGGCCAATCAATTCTCTGTGTGACACGACTCACATTATATCCAATTCTCGTATTGGACATTTGCCCTAGAAACAAAAACACATTATGCAAGTAGAACAATTATACACGGGATGTTTGGCTCAAGGAGCTTATTACATCGAGAGTAATGGTGAAGCCGCCATTATTGACCCTCTTCGTGAAGTTCAACAGTATGTTGACATGGCTGAAAGACGAGGTGCAAAAATCAAATACATTTTCGAGACACATTTTCATGCCGATTTTGTCTCAGGTCATGTGGATTTAGCTGCCAAAACAGGTGCTCCGATCATTTATGGCCCAACCAGCATGAAGACAGGTTTTGACGTTACCATTGGTAAGGATGGACAGGAGTTTCAATTAGGTGGAGCAACAATCCGCTTGATTCACACTCCTGGTCATACGTTGGAAAGCAGCTGCTTTCTATTGATCGATGAGAACGGAAAAGAAACAGCTCTTTTCACTGGTGATACCCTGTTCATTGGAGATGTAGGTCGCCCAGATTTAGCGCAGCACGTGATTGCTGACCTAACGGAAGATAAGCTGGCGAGACACCTATATCATTCTTTGCGAGAGAAAATCATGCCGCTGTCCGATGATCTATTGGTTTATCCGGCACACGGAGCAGGAAGCGCTTGTGGCAAAAATCTAAGCAAAGAAACCTTTGACACTTTAGGTAACCAGAAGAAGTCGAACTACGCGTTGAGACCTGGACTAGAAGAAGATGAATTTGTGAAAGAACTGCTCCATGGTTTGATGCCACCTCCTAGCTATTTTCCTAAAAATGTATTGATGAACATTGGCGGATACGACAGCCTCGACAAAGTGATGAACCGAGGTTTGCGCGCTTTAGAACCCAAGGATTTTGAAATGGCGGCATCTTCAAAAGATGTAATGATCTTAGACACGCGCAGTCCTGAAAGCTTTGTGCATGGATTCATTCCAAATTCCATAAACATAGGATTGGATGGAAGTTTTGCCGTTTGGGTCGGAACGCTGATCAAAAACATTGAGCAAAAACTATTAATCGTAGCAGAAGATGGCAAGAAACACGAAGTCTTCACTCGGTTAGCGAGAGTCGGTTATGATCACAGCATCGGATTCCTAAAAGGCGGGTTTGAAACTTGGGAAAAAGCCGGATTACGAGTGGAAACTCTTCCTTCTATTTCTGTAGAAGAATTTGAATCGCGATACGCTCAAAATCCAGACATGAACATTTTGGATGTGCGAAAGGAAAGCGAATACTTCTCAGAGCACATGGTGAAGGCCGAGAATACTCCACTAGACTATATACAGGACAACCTATCTCAAATTGATCCAAACAAATCTTACTATGTGCATTGCGCAGGAGGATACCGTTCGGTAGTATTTGCCTCCTTGCTTAAAAACAAGGGGTTTGACAATTTAATCAACGTGGAAGGTGGATTTGACGCTATTAAAAAGACAGGAAAAGTTGAAGTAACTGACTATGTCTGCCCTACAACTATGCTATAGCACTTACTTTTCATGGGTGAAAAAGCGGTTGAGGAAGTATTTCTCAGCCGCTTTTTGTTTTAAAAAACAAATGGCCACTCAACATCGAGGCAGTGACCATTTGTTGCTAGTGAAACTCTAATTAATCTAACCCTTTTATTATAGACTTCAATTCATTCGTAGAGGTTTGTTGCATGCTCAATTCCACCTGAGCCAATTCGCCAATGGAAACGTCATGCACCGCATAATAGGGCACTTCATTTACATATGCTAAGGCAAGGAATTTAGCATTTCGACCTTTGGGTACATTGCTGAAAGTGTATTCCTCTGAAGATTCATACCAAGAATCGGAGTTCATCACGCTATTGATATCATCAAAAACGAGAAAGACATTGGCGTGGTAGGTCGTATCTACTATGGCACTTATAACCGTTTTTGGTTCGTTGTTAAATCGGTCGCAATTGATCCAGCCTAATTTGCTTGAATTCATGACTAAAGTTTGCGATTTCTGCATATTCTGCACCTCTTGTTTGGCGGCAGAGTCCAATTCCCATTCTGGATCTGGTATCAAGTTAAACAGTCGATTATCGATTCGCTCGATTAAGTTCAGCATCGGAAAACGACCATAAAGTCGCCATCGATAAAAACTTCCATTTCGAGTGTCACTCATTGAAAAGCTGATTGGGGCGGCTGCTTGCCAATCGAGCTGACCATGTTCTTCGAGTCCATTGAACACCATCATACTGTCTCCTTCCGTCCGACTGGCGGACCAAAGGTCCAATTGCGATTCGGGTTTCAGTTCCAGCTTTCTGGCGCCATCATAGGCTTCGACTAAAATGGTTCCACCAGACTCCAACAACTCATCTCCACTTTGGGTATGAAGACCACCCAATAGAAAATCACTTTTTGTCAAATACTCTTTGAGTGTAACCTTCACTTTTCCTTTCGCAGGATTTCCGTATTTATCGACCAACGAATTCGCAGGAATTTCCACTATGGTTCCTCCTTGCCCTTCAATTCGAATAGGTTGTTCTGCATAACCACGAAACACTTGGGTTTCCACATCCAATTCACTGCTCAAAGACTGATACTTAATTGGGGCAAGCTCAGCATTCAACTCGACCCTTCTATTTAATTGCTTTCCACCATCTTCTATATTAGTTGCGATTGGCTTATACTCACCAGCGCTGGCAATGCGCATTTGTTCCGATGTTACATTCTGAGTCAACAAATAATCATAGACTGCCATAGCACGTTGAGCACTAAGTTTCTGATTGTACTCTACACTTCCATCGGCATCCGTATGTCCTGTTATTGAAATCTGTTTGATGGCCTTAGGAGCGAGATCTTCTAGCCAGCCATTCAGCTGCTGCTGATTTTCTGTAGACAATTCATAGGAACCTGTTTCGAAATGAACCGATTCATTGAATTGTTGCGCGTTTGAGATCAAGAAAACGATAGATAGGCAGGCAGTAGTAATTAGGATCTTTGCTTTCATGACAATTGGTTTAAGGTTAAACAAGCTGGATTACAAAATGAATGCCACTTAGAATGGCATTCATTTACATTTAACTCACTGAAAACAAATATTATTACACAAAAAATATATTAAACCCTTTTTTATTCTGTGTAAACCTCAATTAATCCGCTTTAGCGTCTTCTTTAGGTCATATTCCGATATCGGTGCTAAGGCCAATTCCACTTCAAAAATCTTATCGGTGGTCAGCTCTTGCATCGCATAATACGCTTGCTCATTCACGTAGGAGAGAGCCACAACCTTAACATCCTTGTTGGAAGGTATACGCTGAAACTTGATCTCTTTGTCCCAATAGTATCCCCGCATCACACTATTGATGTCATTGAAGACCAAAAACACACTGGGGTGATAAGCGGTGTCTACGTTCACAAGCAATTCTGCGTTTTGCTCGGCAGGACTGAACCGATCGCAATTAATCCAACCCAATTTGGAAGAAGACATCATTAAAGAGGTCATTTCTGTCTGTTCATGATATTCAGTCATCGTCAATGAGTCTAATTTCCAATTTGTAATGGGACCTTCCCTCACCACGGTCGATTCAACTACTCCATCCTTTGTGCGTGTATATCGAATAAACCCATCTTCCAATGAAACCGCTTCATACACCGCACCAAATTGCTTTGCCTGAGACCAATCCATGACCCCATCTTCAGAAGTCACACCATTAAAGATTTCCATGCCATCGCCAGCAGTTCTGCTTGCGAATAGAATGTCCATTTTCTGGCCCTTGGCTAACTTTAATTTCTCCCCATTGCTGAATGCCTCCACTAAAACGGTTCCCCCTGTTTCTAGTAAGCGATCACCACTTTGAGTGTGTAAACCTCCAAATAGGAAGTCAGATTTTTCTAAGTACTCTGTTAATTCAATATCAACTTCTCCAATAACGACCAGTCCAGATTCATTAACCAATGCTGATGCTGGAATGAGAACTTCTGTTCCACCTTTACCTATAACTTGGATGGGCTCATTTCCAGAGGCTTTGAAGCTTTGTGTAACAGGCCCAAGTTTTTCTCCAATCTCTGTATAGGTTGGCTGTGTTACTTCAGCCAATATCTCTACCCTGCGGTTGTTTTGCTTTCCTGATTCAGATTCGTTGTCCGCAATGGGAGCCGATTCACCCATTGGTGCTAATTCCAGCATCCTTGATTGAATATTTCTTTGATCAAAAAACGCCTTTACTGATTCCGTTCTTCGTTTGGAAAGCCATTGATTGTAATGATCTGTTCCGTCTGAATCCGTGTGCCCACTGATGGACATGGAGACAATATTCTTCGGTCCAATGCTTGCTAACCATTCTTCTAATGTCGATTTGGATTCAGGACTGAGTATAGAAGAGTTCGTTTCAAATTGAACGGAGCATTCAGTAGTCGTTTGAGACTGACCAAATGAAAAAAGTCCTGTAAATACAAGGACGAGTAGTATGTGTTTACGCATGATTAAATGATTTTAAACTATTGATACATGGAACGCCATCATTCCATAAACGATACATCAAAAAAAGAATACGGTTCGCCAACTAAAGCAAGTTGACTAAGATTTAGAGCCTCCTGAAATCGTCCCACAGGCCCTGTCATAGTTGCGATAACCACATTTCAACCTCTTGTTTCCATTTTAGTTCATATTGATTGAAATAATCTTCGTGTGCGGCATTTTGAAAAGAAACAAGTCTGGTTTCTCCTGCATGTGCATTGGCAATTTGTTGCATGTGAATAGAAGTGACTCGATCATCTTTCGCCCCATGAAGGAACAAGGCGGGACTCCCAATATTCGAGGCGTATTCAAATGGGTTATGGGCAAACCCATTGAATCCATTGATAGCTCCGCCCCAAAACACCAAAAACTCAGCTAATGGGAAACTGGGCAAATCCATACTTTCAAAACGTGCCTCCGTGGTCTCATAAAGTGAATTGAACGGACACTCTAGCATCAGTGGAGGTTGATTCTCAAAGTCTTGCTCACAGGCGTATTTCATAACCGCTGCAGCACCCATGCTGTTTCCAAACAAAATCACCGGCCCCTTTGAATGTTCATTAATCCATTGAACGGTTCTAGCTACCTGACCTGCCTCGTGGTAACCTATTGAACAAACATTTCCTTCGGATTCTCCAGACGCTTCAAAATCCACGAGCAAAGTATTGTATCCCAGCGAATGCAAAAATTCACCTCGATCGATTAAGGCTGCTTTGTTGCTTTTATAACCATGAAAAAGTGCAATCGTTCCTTTGCTTTCAGCGCTTGACAAATACCAAGCGCTCAACTCTTTATCGCCTTGGATATGTATCTCGGAGAAATCCGTAGTTGGTTGTCGATCTATCTTTCTGCGATAATTCGGGGCCCCTGTAAACAGTATCACCGCTTTTTCTGACCAAGAATAATTCTCCGGTTGCTTATTTTCAGTTGTTCCCTTGTCGCTAACGTGTGAAAAGCTGTAGGCATGAAAAATGGCCAGTATATTAACAATCGCAAAGCCACCTACGAAGAAATAAAATAGCCTTCGTCTTATTTTCCTCCATTTTTTCACTCGAACAAACTTGAAAATACCTTGAATGCGTTCTGACCCAATTTCCGTTAAGGAATTAGAAAAAAACATAAATGAATCAATCGAATTTGATTTTTAACTTTAGCATCAAACAACTAACATTGAAAACACCTACTACTCTCCTTGCATTCATGTTGAGCATTTTCGTCCTTGGCGAAGTCAAGGCCCAATGCAACAACCTACTCACCAACGGAGATGCTGGATCTGGACTTACTGGATGGTCATTCAGCACAGGATCTGGCAGCGCATGGAGCATTCAAAACAATACCTATGGGCCGGCCTTTGTAGCTTCCTACAATTGGACAACCATGAATCAGACTATTGATTTGTATGCACTTGGCTACACCGCTCAATATTTGGATCAGCAGCCACTAGTATCCTTTTATCAAATGTTTCGAGGTCATTCTCCGAACTATGGTGACAAATACTATTACAAAATAGAACTTAAGAATACTTCCAATCAGGTAATGGATAGTTATACTCTAGGCTCACAAAGTTCACCGATTACAACCACCAGTGCCTGGGATACAGTTTCTGGAGATTTCACTGGTTATGGAACAGGATTGCGTTATATTAGAGTTGAATGTGGCGGTGACGATGCAGAGTATTGGGCCGGTAATTACGGTACCATTATCGATAACAGCGTAGTTAGTTTAGAACAAATCCTAAACGTGGGAATCTGCAGCGGAACGTATTCTTTTAATAACCAAACACTATCCACTACTGGCACCTACACGGGAAGCTTTACCGGACAATATGGTTGCGATTCGAATATAGTATTGAATCTACACGTTGGTCCGTATAATATGGACGATACTTTCAACCTATGCGAAGGAGACACCTTTTTTTACAATGGCCAACCATACACTACATCCACATCCTTGAGTGGGTCGTTTACATCGGCTGCAGGATGCGATTCGAACATCAGCTACACCGTGAATTTCATTGAATTGTTTGACGATACTATTTGGGCCGGAATATGCCCCGGTGAGGGTTATCCATTCGGAAATCAAACCCTTTTTACTGCAGGCACATATACCGATCAGTTTACAAGCCAATATGGTTGTGATTCAAATGTAGTTCTGGTTTTGAGTCAAAACCCAGCGCAATTTGAGGGCCACACTGATTATATGTGTGAAAATAGTACCTACCTTTTTGGAGACACAACGCTAACATCTCCCGGCTCCTACTTTCGAATTTTCCAAAACAGCTCGGGTTGCGACTCCATCGTCAACCTCACATTGAAGCAAGATCAAAGTCATGATACCAATATTGCCATAAATCTGTGTCCAAATGACACCCTGTTTTATGGAAGTCAAGTCATCATCGAGACAGGCACCTACCAAGAATCATTCGTTACCGTTCGTGGTGGATGCGATTCCATAGTTTCGCTGGATGTGACCGCAATTGAAATTGATTTAGGTGTTGAAATATTGGAAACAGAACTCGTTGCCGATGAAAACGAAACAGGCACCACCTATCAGTGGTTGGACTGCTCCCAAGATATGGCACCCATCATTGCCGCAACGGGCAGAACTTATGTGCCCAATGGAGGCGGTCGATTTGCCGTTGCTATCAATAAAAACAATTGTACGGACACCTCCAGTTGCAAGACTTTCTGGCCATTGGGAATGGTTGATATTGATTCTCCAAAAGTGATTGTCTTCCCAAACCCTGCCGATGAAATTATTAATATTCAATCCAGCAGTGATCCGATAGAGTCTATCGATATTCGGGATCTTACTGGACGACTAGTGATCCGAAAGTCATACAAAAATCAACAAAGGATAGAACTCAATATTTCTGAATTAAGTGATGGTGTCTATCACATCCAATTGAATGCTGCTGGACAAAGGTCAGAATTGATTTTCACCAAATACTAGACTATCCCATTAGTAACGAAAGGCGTTGGCGCAGAATGGGTAGAACATCGATTTCGAACCATGGATTTTTTATTAGCCAAAATCGATTACGAGGTGATGGATGTGGCAATACGACAAAATCAGGCAAATATTCGTGATAGGCTCTCACCGTCTCTGTGAGGTTAGATTTAACGCACGGTCCTAGATAATATCGTTGGGCATATTGGCCAATTAAAAGACGCATTTCAAGATGAGGTGTTTTTGAAAACACTTGATGATGCCAAAGCGGTGCACATTCATGTCTTGGCGGTAGGTCGCCAGATTTACCTTTACCCGGATAACAAAATCCCATGGGCACGATGGCAAACAATTTTTCATCATAGAATTGTTCTGTACTTACACCCATCCAACTTCGTAATGTCTTTCCGCTTTGGTCATCCCAAGGAATGCCAGATGCATGGACTTTAGTTCCTGGCGCTTGACCAATGATCGCCACCCTGCTTGACTTGGATGCGCGCAATACAGGATTTGCACCCAAAGGAAGATGTTCACTACATACCGTGCATGATTTTATTGTATTAATCAGCTCTTTCAAGGTCAAAATTGGAAATATATAAATGGCTGAGCCTCTGCACTCAGACTTTGATAGATCACAATGACAACAGCAATGCAGATCAGTCCTTGAACTACTGGATGAGCATGGATAAACTTATCGCGCCATTTTGTTTTGAATTCCGAGCCTAACCAGTGCGTGATGAAACCCAAAAGCATCACAAGTAGTGTGTATTTGAATCCTACAACAAAATCGGGAACGATGGCCCAACCCATATTGGTTTTTACTTGATGGAAAAACTGAACCACTCCTTGCCAATCGGGGGCTCGAAACCAAATTCGAGTAAAGGTGATGAAGGTGAAAGTAAATCCAATACGCCATATTCGAACTGCCCAATGAGTGTTCTTTTCGTACGGACTAATCTTTTTCCAGGATTTGTAAATCAGCAAGCCTACTCCGTTAATAGCTCCCCAAGTGATGAAATTCCAGCTAGCTCCATGCCACAATCCGCCCAATAGCATGGTGATCGTCAAATTCACGTTCGTTCGAAATACTCCATGCTTGTTTCCACCGATGGGTATATACAGATAGTCCTTCAAAAACGTGCTTAACGAAATATGCCAGCGTCTCCAGAAATCGCCAACGCTGAGTGCTTTGTATGGAGAGTTGAAGTTATCGCTCAATCGAAATCCCATGAGCAGTGATAAACCAATGGCAATATCTGTGTATCCACTAAAGTCAACATAGACCTGGAGTGAGTAAGCGAAAAGAGCCGTAATATTCTCGAATCCTGTGTAGCTCAACGGATTGGCAAACACACGATCAATGAAATTCACCGCCATATAGTCACCGATGAACATCTTCTTAAAAAGCCCCTTCAATATCATGAATAAGGCCAATCCAAATTCGGCATGAGTAAGTATGCTCTTTTTATGCAATTGAGGGATAAACTCACTGGCTCGAACGATAGGACCCGCCACCAATTGCGGAAAAAACGAAACGTAAAAGCCAAAGTCAAGCAAGGAATCAACGGGCTTAAGCTTGCCTCTATAGACATCGACTACGTATGTGATGATCTGGAAAGTAAAAAATGAGATCCCAACGGGGAGTAAAATAGAATCGATTCGGAAATAATCAGCTTGCATGACAAGGTTTCCCATTGAGGCTAACGGATTGAAAACGTGGAAATTGAATCCAGTGATATCGCTAGCGATGTCTGTAAAAAAGTAGGCATACTTAAAGTAGCAGAGAAAGAACAAATGCACGGTTATACCTGAGGTTAGGAGCGCTTTGCGCTTCCACTTGGTGGTTGACTTATGAATCAAGGCACCCGTACTAAAACCAAATAAAATCGAGAACACCAATAAAATCAGAAACAGTCCGCTTGTCTTGTAATAGAAGAAAAAACTAGCCAACATAAGGTATGCATTGCGCAGCTTGGTCTTACTAGCAAGCATGGCGAATCCAGCAAACACTGCGATGAAAAACACCCAAAAATCAAGGACGGTGAAAATCATCGGATGCTGATCCGAAAACTCGAATATGGATTTTATTCTGTCCAAATGGGCTGTTGTTCATTATACCACTTTAGGTAGTCTTCTAAAAAAGCTTGGTAAAAAAGGTCTCCCTTAAGAAGGTATCCATCTTTTGTGAAATGCACTAAATCTGCCTTCATCATTCCAGCTTCTTTCCATGTCTTTGCAGAGCCTGCTCCACCCATTATACCATATAAATCCCAAACCTTAGCGTCAAACTCTTCGGCCAATTCATAAATCACATTTCGTACAGATTCCAGATTGTCATTGTGATATTTTCTCCTGACATAATTATCATTTGGAACAGTGAGCATAATAGCACAATCCGGATTTACTCGTCTAATTTGCTCTAAGAACAACCTAAAATTCGATTGATACGTTGTCGAGTCATAGTCAGGTTCTGAAGAGTCATTTGTGCCAATGGACAGAATGACTAAATCCGGCTTCAAGAAGGGTAATTGTTCTTCGAATAGCTCACATCGTTGGAAGGATACAAATCTAGACCCGTTGACTCCAATGCTGTGATAAGTCAACCCAGGTCTGTAATTATCCGATACCAATCCATAAAACTGCAGCTCGTCCGGTGAGTCCTTAGGCTTGCGAAAAATGATCTCAATAGAGTCAACTTCAAAACCATATTCTACTCTGGTATAACCATTGGGTTCATGAAAAATTTGAGCGTAATTATCATCCTCGGCAATCACCTCCAACTCATAAGAATTGCGATCTATATTGGTGAGCAGCGTAAATGATTTTGTCTTGACAGGAATTGGCGATTGATGAAAAGTGAATTTCATGGAAGCCAAAGAATCAGAAGTTGTGGCGGTAATTCCCGATGCACCCCAGGTTCCTTGATGCTTGTTATACGAGCTTCGCTGACCTTCCCACTCCCCTGTCCAATCCACTGAATAAGAATAAGGTCGATTTGTTTTTGCGGCTTTGAAAGGGAATAAAAGTCCTCTAGCACCTTGCACATTGGTATCAATAGACTGAAGCCTTTCACGCAGCAAGTTGCTCCATATGTCCGCTTGGATGTGAGACCCACCAAAATGAATGATGTTCATTTTACCAATTCCATAGCGGATCATTCGATCAAAGTCTTGATAATATTGATTGAATGTCACACTGTTTTCGCCAGCAGTAAAATGATTCAAATTGTAGTTGACATAAGGATGTTTTGCAGCATTAATTGAATCCGTTACCTGATCATATTCCTGATTAGGATCCGCACTATCTTCCTGAGCCATAGAAGAACCCATGACGAAAAGCGTGAGTAAAAAGAGTGTTGATTTAAGGAATGTTGCTGGGAGATTCATTCTTAATTTTTTGATTGTTATAAGTCTCGTATTCGATGATCAGGACCTTATAGAAAAACTCGCTAATGATTCGAGCACCTCTAGGAGTGAAATGTGTGTAATCAGTTCCTGCCAGCGGTGGATCGGCTGAAACCCAAGATGGCATCGAGTTTTGACCACCCATGGCTTCGTACATATCCCAATACCCGATACCCGCCTTGAAAGCAGCTTGCTTTAAAGCATCCCTGACCGCTTCCAATAGCGGATATGTTTTGTAAAACTCTCCGTCCTTCATTGACATATCTGACGGTCCGATCAGAACAATGCTGGCATTGGGAACAGCCTTTTGAATTATTCGAATTTGATTGTAAAACTGCCTTCCGTAGGTTTCAGCCTGTGCACTATCCTCCATGTATGGCATTACATTTCCACCATACTGCAAAATGATGAGACTCGTGTTTAATTCAGCGTGCATTTCAGAGAAAAGTTCTCTATCCAGCTTGTGAAATATTGTTCCAGAACTGCCTCTCATCGCGATGTTTGAAACTTGTATTCCATGAGGTGCTTCAAGAGATACACCGTAAATCTGAGGACTAATTTTCGACTCAAACTTCAATTCTACTTCTGAGATAGGTTCGTCAAAATCAAGCAGTACAACATTGAGCTTTTTGCTGCCTTTCAAATAGTCCGTGAATACCGTATCCATGATGGGAAATGTCATTTTAACCGCATCGTACACAGGTCCATGAAAAACCTTCACTTGTTTGAACTTCTTTGATGAGTTATAAATGGTTTTGGCCGTGGAATACCTCAACCATGCTTGTGAAACCTCTCGATCATTTAAACTGGAATCAGTTGGGTATGCCGTGTAGGATGAATAGGCCGTCATTGCCCCATAATTAGAGTTTTCGCCAAGTTCCCCCTCTTTGAAGAAAGCCGGATATCGAAACCAGTTTTCAGAGTTTTCGTGATTAACCAGTCTCACTTGATTGATATTGCTCGCGGGCAGCATTCCGATGGCGTATCCTCCAAACCTCTTTTGCAAACGATCTCGGATATAGCTGGTCATCCGATCTCCTTCAATTTGAGAATCGCCATAGTGGAAAACATACGTTTTGGTCTTTTTAAATGCCACCTCATCCAAAGCCGAGAAAAAGGTATAAAGTGAACTCGGGTCGTCACCCTTGAATTCTATGGGTCTCAGGTGTTTTTCAGCGGCTCGCATGCTGTCCACATTCACCCATTTCGGTTGTGGAGCTGCATTGATAGAGTCTATGGTATCTACTTCGTAAACCGTTTCCTGATCGTGCATTGCATCGGCAATGGAGTCAGCCAACATGATTGTTTCAGAAATGTTTTTGTATTCGGGCTCCGAATGACCAAGCAACCTATCTACTGTTGGATACTTGACCCGATAAGCGTAATCGATGGTTAACCCATCTTCTGGAAACACGAAAGCAATTGAAATCAACCCTGCAGAAACAGCAATAAGAAACAATAAAATAAAGACTGGTCCGCGGTTAGACATAGAAAGTGATAAGTGTTCGAAAGTAAGGAGCTTAGTAGGGTTAAATCCTCGACTACAAAACGAACATAAACATCGAGTCGTTAGTATATCTAAACGAATGAGAAAGCGTAATAATCGGATGATTATTCGTTACAAATTGTGCCCAATTAAAAAGAAAAAAGCCCCGACATAAATGTCGAGGCTTCCCCAATTTAATTTGCATGAAGATTAATTCTTTACAAAGGATGTGCTCCAATGCTGCGTATCATCTTCGAAGCGCAGAACATATACTCCTTGTGGCAGCGCACCCACATTCAATTCAGTCAAAGGCCCTTGATTTTTCAAATTTTGAATCAAAACCAATTGTCCTTGAGCGTTGATCACTTCAACCTTATTTAATTCGATTCCTGAATTGCCTGATATGTATAACACATCGGAAGCAGGATTTGGATAAATACTAATTCCAGCATTGGTCATCTCATCCATTCCCGTTGTCCAGAACTTAACATTGACTTCATCCTCGCCTTTGCATCCGCGGTTATCTGTCACTGTTACTGAGTAATCACCAGCTATACTCACTGTAATGGCTGAATCCAATGAACCCGTATTCCATACATAAGCATCATAAATTCCTGGTGTGATTACTACTGGTGAAGTTGGTGCATTGATATTCGAACCTAAATCTGGTTCCGGCAATGCATACTCCTCAATTACATTAATGGCATCCTCACCTTCACAACCACCAAATGTGGTGCATGTCACTGAGTATGTTCCTAGTCCTGTAACCTGAAGTAATTGCCCCGTAGAACCGTCACTCCATAAGTAAGCCTGATATCCACCACCTGCGTTAAGAATCATTGATCCACCTTCACAGTATCCTGTATCCGCATTTCCCAAATCAACATCTGGTGCGAAGAATTCAAATCCAATCTCTACGTCCATATCGTTGGAACAACCGTTTGCATCAGTGATCGTAACTGTTCTTAGTCCTGCAGGCAAAGCAATTGCCTCAGCAGTTGTTTCACCATTGTCCCATGAGTATGAATACGCTTGCACACCACCTACACCATGTACCTCCGCAGTACCATTCTCATCAAATTCGCAGTAAGCCTCCGTTTTATTGTCTAAGATTAATTCTAACAATAGTGGACTGGTCATATTAACAGAGTCAACCGTAGTACAAGAGGCGTTGCCTTCTGTTAGCGTTACATAGTACATACCCCTTTCCAGTCCTGTAATATTCTGAGATGTAGAAGTGAAGCTAGATGGGCCATTCCAAGCATAGGTGTATGCGCCCGAACTTCCCGTTGGGCTTAGATAAATCTCACCATCACTTCCATCAAAACATGAAACGTCAAAGCCGCTGTAATTGCTGGTTGAATCATTGATGAATAATTGCTCAGGAGAGAGAATGGTGGTATCAACGTATGCAGGGCAAATTGTGCCTGAATAAATAGTCACACTGTACTGACCTGCACCCACATCACTTATGGTGCCAGCGGTAGATGTGAACCCATTTGGTCCAGACCATGTATAAGTGTAGTTTGAACCACCAGAACCTACTGCTGTTATTGATGCAGTTGTATCTCCAAAGCAATCCACATGGTGTCCAAAGCTATTCAACCCAGAAGTCGTTACTGAACCACCTAGCTGTCCAGAACATTGAACGTATTCAATTCTCAGGTTGCTAGATGTAGCTGTAAACCTTTTCCAATTACTTGTTCCAGGCGCCATAGTGAATGCCAATTGAAACCAAGTGTTTCCAATTTCGTCTTCGATATCACCATCGCAGGTAGATCCTAAATCATAATAGCCGTAGTTCTGACCAACACCATTTGTCACAAACTGAATGTAATTTCCATTGGCGAAATCAGCATAAGCAGAAGAGTTGTAGCTCCCGTAATTACCATATGTACCCGTTACATCATTTACATTGATGGTGTCAACCCCCGCTACTCCACCATTGCAATACATTAATAACTCTGAGTTCAAGACAATCGATCCCGTTGGTATAGAGGAAATATTCCACTTGGTCCAAGCACGGTAAGTAGTGCTGGAATAGTTGTTGGCTGTGAATACAAAAAAAGTAGCGTCATTATGCGAGCTGCTCGAATTTTGCCATCCACCAAATGACCCAGCTACAGTGATCGTTGGATCAATGACTACTGGGAATTGTCTTCCTTGCTCTAATAACCAGCTAGTGGGAACGAGTGTAGCCAACTCAAATTGATCATTAGCCAATGGAGTTACTTTATAAGAAGCACGCCAATTTCCATCAGCATAGATTGCATTCTCCGGTTGCATTTCCTCATAGACATCAGGAACTGGAATCTGATAAACCAGTTCATTTTCCTCATTGAAAATTCCAATTCCGGAACCAATAATTCTTTCGGAGTTAATCTCCTCGCCTTCTCCAATCAATTTCCATCCAGTAGGTAATGTCAGTGATTCAGTGAATGTTACAAATTCCGATTGAGTTGGAATATTACTTGGTAAGCTTGTTAGGATGAGATTGTTCTTCAACTCACCGTTGCCCACTAAATATTCTGAGGTTCCATTTGCAAAGAGCGTATAGGAAGCTCTATTTCCTAATACTTCAATCTCCGTTTCAACACTTGTTTCTATAACAGAAAGAATATCTCCATTCGCAGACAAAGCTTCTATTCTAGAATTCTTACCGAAGGTGACGAATGCCTCTCCATCACCCACCTTTATTCCTTGTTGGCCCAATTCCTTTGGAAAAACACTTTGAATTAGGTTTGTTTTGTTTTCAAAATAAGCTCCATTTTGTCCAGCTATTATACCAGTATTTATGTCCAAATAACTCCCATTACTCATGTAATGGACTGGGCCACCAGAAATAACAGCCTGGTATTTACCATCTGAAATTTCATAGTGTTTCGTAAAAAAATCTCGTTTTGTAACCTCTTCCGTCAAGTCTGTGGACGAATTCACCTGTGCAACTCCAGTTAGAGTAGATAAAGCAAATACCACAGAAAGCGATTGGGTAATTCTTCTTTTCATCTTATTCATTTAATTGTTTGTAGTTTAATTGACCAAATTGGTCAATATTGGGCTGAAAATTACGGTATTATTCAGTAACCGCCAAACGAACAATCAAGAAACATCGATAAGTAATATTTATTAGTCGACAAACAATTTGTTATCGACATTCTACTCGTGCCTCTCCTGCAGGGTCGGTGTACTCCTTTTTCTCCAAGGCCTTGATCTCGTCACCGCAGTACTCACCCAAACTAGATTCTGATTCAGCCCCGTTAATATTAACGATATAAAAGCACTGCTCACATTTAACACATGAGGAACATGCGTAAGCAGTAACAAGAATAATCAGGTAGTTTTTAAGTGTTGACATTTCGTAAAATTTTAGAAAAGGTATAAAATTCTACTAATGTTCTATAATCAATTGGATTGATCGTGAGTCTTGTTCTCCTGATAGTTTAAGCTGATATATGCCCTCAGAAAGGTCAAGAGAAAACTGGTTTAATCCGAATCGCAGTTTGTCGCTAGACACCAACTGACCTGCTGCGTTTAATAACTCCATATTACTAAACTCACCCATATTCTCCAAATTGAAGCTACCCTGGCTTGGGTTAGGGTATAATCGAATTGATTCTTCGTTCGCTTGAGCCTCATCCATACCGACAGGCCAATTACTTAGCTGAAAATCTTGTAGTGTAAGCACGCCATTATTTAGTGCTACATTTTCAACAGTATCTGGAAAATAGCCATCAGCAGAAGCAACAACCGTGTATGTTCCTGCCTGCAAAGTAGATATGGCATAATCGCCTACGATATTTCCGTCATCAGAAATTCCAGCCCCAAGAATTTCTATGGTTGGAAAGAATATAGGGCCACCTGTGTGAAGATCGGTAACAGCTCCTTCCAAGTAGCAGCCACGTTCGTAAGTAGGCTTAAAAATATATAACCCTTCCTCAATATCCGTGGCTAAAATATTTCCTGAAGGCAAATATGGATATGCCCCCCAGCATCCATTAAAACCCTCGTATCTGTAATCAGGGCTTGTATCGTATCTCCCTGTTTCGATCATGTTCTTCGGTCGTTTCACGTCCAAAATATTGATACCATACGTGTAGTGAGATGTGATCAAATAATCATTGTAAAAGTGAGTGTTGTGAGGAATGATTGAAGTGTCATCAACCATCCATATGTCTAATTCAATGGGGTTGAAAATATTCAAAGCGTCATAGGCCGCAATGCTCCCATTTCTGACCTCATCAGTGGTGAAGATGTAACGGTTATTATCTGAAAACCAAGCGTTGTGGGTAAAACTACTTGGTGTCGTCCAAAGAGAGATAATCTCAGGATCCTGCTTATCACTTACATCGATGACTTGAAGTTGACCGAGATTTACTGCTGATCCCCAAAGTGTATCGCCTCTTACTACTCCATCATGCAAGTAATTGACATCAAAAATCCCAACCGGATCTGGATCCATAGGGTCGTTATTCAAATCCAACATAATGGCACCACCTCTAGAATAGAATGCCCCGAAAATGTATGCGATTCCGTTTTCATCGATGAAGAGATTGTGTGCCTGATAAAAGGTGATGGAATCATCCACCCAATAGGTATAGGTGAGTGCTGTGGTATCAGGCAGCGGACTCATATCAACGATCAATAATCCAGGTCCACATTCACAGGTAATGTAGGCGTAATCACCCCAAGTTTTAATATCCCTCCAAGCGCTTGAATTTCCGCCAATGGTTCTAAAAACTTCTACTGGATTTGATGGATCGGTAACATCAGCAATGGAGAAGTTATCATTTAATCCTACCAAGGCATATTCATTCCCTTCTTCATCGACATAGCCCCAAACATCGCTCAGTTCTACGTCATAAGGCAAATGTCCCAAAAGCTCCATATTGTAATTCTGCCCTAAAGAAAAAATTGGAAGCGTGAGCAATAATAATTGCCCGATTAATTTTGTCATATGAATTAGACGTTTTGTGCTGTACGAAGGTTTATTCAAGCTCTAAGGTAATCTGGCTACCCGCCCCAAAGCTATCATCTCCTTTATCCTTTTTGTCGATCTTTTTCTCGGCAGCAACATTTGAGTCTTTTTCGGTAGGTTTTATTTCCTTTTCGGTTTTCACTGCTTCTTCCTGATTCGAATCCACATTAGATTCCGTTGATTTCACCTTCTCATTCTCCATTCCAGATGAATTACTTTCGGGTTTTTCGTCTACGGACTTATCCTCTTTCGTTTCTGCTGGCTTTTGCTTCTTCTGAATTGGTGGTAATTTACTGACCTGAGTTGGTGACGCAATTGGTCCCCGATTTGTTGATTGAACCTTAGACGCTAGGGTAATCGATTCACCAGTGTTTGACTCAACCACTTCACTTACATCACCTTCGTTATCATCCTGTTCTGACTCGGCCCCTTCGCCTTCCTTTTGATACGGCAAAGGTTCTAATTCCTCGATGGACTTTACTTTGTATTTGCTCAACCTGTTCCCCTGAGCTTTCAATCCTTTTACCGCGATAAACTCTTCTAAATCAATCGTTTCATCATCTCGTTTACTAGCCCGTTGGTCAAACTTAACTAATGCCTGAGGTCGCCAATTCATGGAGATAAAATCTAGACTTGTTCTGGGCGCTTCACTCGTGAAATGGACAGGTTTATCGCTTTCTTCCACCAAGAAACGCTTGACATAGTGTTCTTCCTTTTCACCGTCAAAGTAAATTGCAGTAAGCGGCTTTTCTGGATCCCATTTTTCAATGCGAATCATGTCATCGTCAAACTTTGTTAGCAAATCAATCCCCGTCAACCTATAATCTCCAGACTGCATGACCGCGAGGATTCTATCCTCAGCACCAAAGGCCCCAAGATAAACACCTCGCTCCTCGTAGTTTAACCTTCTTACGGCTTCATCAAACCAGACTTTGCGCGCAGCAAGTGTTGAAACTCCTTTTTCTTTTAGTTCAATTCGATTGACGGAGTGTTTGGTCAAAATGTTACCATTCGCTCCCCTCCCTTTTATGGCTTGTTCACTAAAGTCAAAATCAAACTTGATTCGTTTAATTTTTGCCTTTGCTCTGTGAATCACCGTAACTACTTCAGCCTCTCCATTCGGATTCACCGTTAGGTGCAACACTTTAGATTTAGGAGTACCTTTCGTCAGGTCGTATTCTTTATCTCGAACTATGGATGTTACATTGAATCGTTTCACCATCACATTGCCCGCAGGGCCATCCTGATATATCATGTTATAGATGGTGCGCTCATCGTTTTTCTTCCAGATGCCAACATAAAGGATATCCTTGCCTACGAAGATTTTGTCGTCCATTTTGGACACCATCATGACTCCATCCGATCGAATAATGATAATGTCATCAATATCCGAAGCGTCACAAACGAACTCTGTTTCAGTCTTCTTTAAGCCATGACCTACAAATCCTTCAGCGCGATCTACATATAGCTTCACATTGCTTGCGGCAACTAGCGTTCTTGCGATGGTTTCAAGAGATCGAATCTCTGTTTTACGCTCTCTACCCTTGCTGTACTTTGCTTTCAGGTTTTTGAAATAGTCGATGGCGTAATCGGTCAGATTATCTAAATGGAATTTTACCGTAGCAATATCTTCTTCTAGCTTGCTTAAGTATTCATCCGCTTTGTAACCATCAAATTTCGAGATCCGCTTGATCTTGATTTCGGTTAATCGCGCCACATCATCATCTGTTACCGCACGAAGCAAATGCCCCGTAAATGGTTTCAAACCTTTGTGAATAGTTTGAATGATTTCCTCCCAAGTCTCACATTCCTCAATGTCCCGATAGATTCGGTTTTCAATGAAGATTTTCTCTAACGAGGCAAAATGCCATTTTTCTTCCAGCTCGCTTTTCTCGATTTCTAACTCCAGCTTTAGTAATGCTTTTGTTTCCTCTGTACATTGAACCAAAATATCGCTAACCCCCATAAATCGGGGCTTATCATTCTCAATGACACATGCGTTTGGCGAAATCGACACCTCACAATCGGTGAAGGCATAGAGTGCATCGATCATTTTGTCTGGCGACTCACGATCATTTAAATAGACCAATATCTCAACAAACTCTGCCGTATTATCCTCAACTCGTTTGATCTTAATTTTGCCTTTATCATTGGCTTTAAGAATAGAGTCAATCAATGTTGAGGTGGTAGTTCCAAATGGAACTTCTGTTATTCGCAGGGTCTTTTTATCATCAGCTGTAATTCGAGCCCTGACTTTGATCCGGCCTCCACGCAATCCATCGTTATATTCACTGAAGTCGGCAAAACCACCCGTTGGAAAATCTGGGAAAATTTTGACTTTTTTGCCTTTCAGAATGCTGATTGAACCATCGATCAACTCGATGAAATTATGGGGCAACATTTTACACGCTAAACCAACTGCAATACCCTCAACACCAGAGGCCAGTAACAATGGAAACTTTACAGGAAGTGTAATTGGCTCTCGGTTTCGACCGTCATAACTCAACTGCCAATTGGTTGTTTTTGGATTGAATACAACCTCCAAAGCAAATTTGGTCAAACGAGCTTCGATGTATCTAGGAGCAGCCGCACTATCACCGGTCAGAATATTCCCCCAGTTTCCCTGACAATCGATCATTAAATCTCGCTGGCCCACTTGTACCAGCGCATCTCCGATAGACGCGTCACCGTGTGGGTGATATTTCATGGTGTTACCGATGATGTTCGCCACCTTGTGATAACGTCCATCATCCATTTCTTTCATAGAATGGAGAATTCTACGCTGGACGGGTTTCAAGCCATCATTAACATGAGGAACAGCCCGCTCCAAAATCACATAAGAAGCATAATCCAAGAACCACTCCTTGTACATGCCACTTACCTGTATAACCTTTTCTAGCCCCTCTTGATTGTCTTCTTGTTGGCTAAACTCTTCGTCTCTTTCTTCTATGTTGTCGTTTTCTTCAGCCATGCTTTACGCCACCTTTTCCGCAGGCTCGTCCTCAACAACGTCCTTTTCTACTTTCAAATTATCGATAATAAATTCTTGCCTGTCAGGAGTGTTTTTACCCATGTAAAAGGAAAGTAAATCCTTCACAACTGCTTCCTTTCCGATGAGTACTGGATCCAGTCGAATATCTTCACCCACGAAATTCTTAAACTCTTCGGGAGATATTTCACCAAGCCCCTTGAATCGTGTGATTTCATTTGCCTTGCCCAACTTAGCAACGGCAGCTTGCCTCTCCTCCTCGCTGTAGCAATAAATCGTCTCCTTTTTGTTTCGAACTCTAAACAGTGGGGTTTGCAACACAAACAAGTGACCTTGCTTCACAATTTCAGGAAAGAATTGCAAGAAAAAGGTCATTAAAAGCAGTCGGATGTGCATTCCATCCACGTCAGCATCTGTGGCAATCACCACCTTGTTATAGCGCAAATTTTCGATGCCCTCTTCAATATTCAAAGCTGCTTGAAGCAGGTTGAACTCTTCGTTTTCATAAACCACCTTTTTGGTCAGTCCAAAGGTGTTTAACGGCTTTCCTTTCAGAGAAAACACCGCTTGGGTATTTACATCTCTGATTTTTGTAATGGACCCTGAAGCCGAATCTCCCTCACAAATGAAAATGGATGTTTCTAAATGACGATCGTTTTTGTCGCCTAGATGAACGCGACAATCTCTCAACTTTTTATTATGCAGGTTGGCCTTTTTTGCTCTGTCCTTCGCAAGCTTTTTTACGCCAGCCATTTCCTTGCGTTCTCGCTCACTTTGCTGGATTTTCTTCAAGAGCTTATCCGCCACTTCTGGATTCTTATGCAAGTAATTATCCAAAGAACGAGACATGAAATCATTGACAAATGATCTCATAGAAGGACCTTCAGGACCAACGTCTTGCGATCCTAACTTGGTTTTGGTCTGCGACTCAAACACGGGCTCCATCACTTTGACACTGATTGCAGCAGTAATCGATGTTCGAACATCCTGAGCATCAAATGTCTTTCCATAGTGATCTCGAATCACCTTCACAATGGTCTCGCGAAATGCTGCTTGATGCGTACCACCTTGTGGAGTGTATTGGCCGTTTACGAAAGAATAGTAGTCCTCACCATAGCTGTGCGTATGAGTGATCGCCACCTCAATATCTTCACCTTCGAGGTGAATGACAGGATACAATGGTGCTTCATCGATATTGCGTTCTAGCAGGTCTTTCAAACCATTCTCCGACTGGTATCGTTCACCATTGAAATTTATGACGAGTCCACGATTCAAATAGGCGTAATTCCAAAGCATTTTGTCTACAAATTCAAACTTGAATTTGTAGTTCTTAAAAATCTCTTCGTCTGGTATAAAAGTTACTCGCGTACCCTTTCTTGTTGTTGTCGATTCTTCCTTGTGTTCTTCAGTAAGATTTCCCCTTGAGAACTCAGCAGATTTAATCTTTTCGTCTCGGACCGAATCCACTTTAAAATAGGAGGACAACGCATTAACAGCCTTGGTTCCAACTCCATTTAAACCTACGGACTTCTTAAACGCCTTACTGTCGTATTTACCACCGGTATTCATTTTAGAAACCGCATCCACCACCTTACCAAGTGGAATCCCACGTCCATAGTCACGAACCTTCACCTCATTTCCGCGAATACTCAGGTCGATATTCCGACCATTTCCCATGACAAATTCATCGATGGAATTGTCGATGACCTCTTTAATCAGAATGTAAATCCCATCATCAGCTGCGTTGCCGTCACCTAGCTTTCCAATGTACATTCCCGGACGCATGCGGATGTGTTCCTGCCAATCGAGGGTGCGTATGTTATCTTCGGTATATTCTGCTGACATGGTAGTCCGTTGAGGGAGTGGCGAATTTAACCACCATAGTTGGGCATTCAAGGCCTTTGCCTTTCCTATTTTTCACATGGTTTTGAACAAAATTGAATCCGAAGGTTAACAAGTTGTCATTTGTTGAACAACAGCATAGTTAGAGCAAGCCTAAAACCTACTTTAGTTGTTGTGAAAACACTTTACATCGTTAGGCATGCAAAAAGCAGTTGGGACGACCCATCGCTTCCAGATAGAAAAAGACCATTAAACAAAAGAGGATTTAAAAACGCCCATGAATTGGCGAATTGTATAAAAATCTCCAACTATAAAGTTGACATGGCTTATTCAAGTCCAGCCAAGCGGGCCTTGAATACTGCAGAGATAATTTGTGATAAACTCGAAATCACTCAAGATCAATTCAAAGTGCATGATGGGTTCTACCCATTGAATTATCGCTACCTCTTTCAATTCATCCAGAATTTGGACAATTCATTGGAGGCTGTTTTAATCGTTGGTCACGAACCTGCGCTTTCGCAATTTGTCAATCACTTCCTTGAAACCCCTCTTGAAAAGCTGGTAACCGGGTCATTGACGAAGTTGGATTTCGATGTCGCTCATTGGAGAGATGTTAGACCTAGTTCCATATTAAAAATTCATCATTTGAATCGACATTATTGGTCAGGAGTAGAATTAAAGTAATCTGAGTGATGTTGCTAGCTTTGCCACATGCTATCGAAAGAGGAAATCATCCATTGCCTAGACCATTTGGGTCGCTTTTTAACTGAACAACTCACACAAGAAGACTCAACATGGGTTGATCAAATTACGCGTGCAGCATATCTTCAAAATGGTTGGTTCGAAAATAGAGAGGTGATTTATTCACTTGAATATTGGTCAAAAGCCTTAAATTCAGAGGATCTCTCGCAATGGGTCTTTGATGTAGCGTTTCCAGATTCACCTAAGAAAGTTGGGTTAATACTCGCTGGAAATATTCCGATGGTTGGGTTTCACGATGTTATCTCCACGATACTTAGTGGCAATATTGCCATGATTAAATGTTCGAGCTCGGACAGTATAGTGATTCCGGAACTATTGAATCAACTATCAATCTTGAACCCGGAGATTGCTGGCAGTTTTGAATTTGTCGATCGACTCAAAGGATTCGATGCAGCCATTGCTACGGGAAGCAATAACAGCACCAGATACTTTGAATCCTATTTTTCTCATGTTCCGAATATTATACGCGGAAACAGAACCAGTATTGCGGTTCTAAACGGAAAGGAAAGCGAGGATGAATTGCATGGTCTAATGAAGGATTGCTTCACATATTTCGGATTAGGATGCAGAAATGTGACAAAGCTTTATTTACCTGACAATTACGAATTGAATGAAATTTTTAAGGCTTCAATACCGTTTGCTTACTTAGCGGAAAACAATAAATACGTCAATAACTACATTTATCACAAGGCGCTAATGATGATGGAAAAGAAGGCCGTTTTGGAAAACGAACTTATTTTAATGATCGAGAACCCTTCCCTTTTCTCTCCTGTGAGCGTCTTGAATTATGAATATTATAAAAATGAAGAGGATTTAAATCTTAAAATAGAACAAAACTTGGATCAAATACAGTGTGTGGTTGGAGGCAACAATCGTTTATTAGGTACAGCACAATCCCCAAAACTTGATGATTACGCAGATGGCGTGAACACCCTCAGTTTCTTATCAAAACTCGGTGGTTTAAAGCTCTCAAATTAATTTTTGTTCGTAATGATTATTAGATTTTCTTTGCGAGTTAAATCTCTAATTTATTAGATGAACAAGGCGAAACGTCCCATAGATTGGCTTTTTAAGCTATTCATTACCTTTCTTTTCAGCTTCTCGCTGATCAATATTAATGCTCAGGAATTCCAAGAGGACTTTGGCACAGCGGCTGTTTGCAGCGAGATTACCGAGGTTCCGATTGTGGCAAACGGATCTACAAATAGTACACAATGGCGAGCAATTTTGGACGGCACCAACTCCCTAGACACCATGAATCGTTGGTTTATCAGCTCACGCGAATCCAATGAGGGTCAAGGCAACTGCTCTGACGGTTGCAGCGGTGGAGGTTCATTCGATAAAACTCTACATGTAAGCACAGCATACAATACAACCGACCCTCGAGCATTGTATAATAAAGACAGTCTTACCGATATATGGGTCTATGCTCCTGTATTTAATGCTCAAGCCACATCTGGAGATTTAAGAGTTGCGTTTGATTACTTGGAAGTTGGAGATTCAGCCGATGACAATGCAACCTTTGTGGTACATGTTGGTAATTCTGGATACTTGAGTCCAAACTATGGAACCTTCGACCTTCAAAAAACCAATAGCACTTTGTGTCCAAACGGGGAATGGTCACATTACGTGTTATACTTGGATGCCACGGTCAATTCACAAACTCAACTAAACTTTGGTTTTCATTGGGTGAATGATAGTAATGGCATAGGCGGTAATCGATCTTTTGCCGTAGATAATTTTGAAATCTATGAAAGCGATCCATTGGCTGGCTTTGATGTAAGTGATTCTGTTATTTGTATAGATGGTACCATTGATTTCATTGATACCTCACTAGGTAACCCAAATGGTTGGGTTTGGCAATTTGGAGGTGGTGCGATCCCGACTACTGCCAATACGCAGAATGTGAGCGGGGTTCAATTCACGACTGCAGGCACTCATACAATCACTCTAACTGTTGGCAATAACAACGGTAATAACGACACCACATTTACCATTCAGGTGGATTCTTGTTATCCACCAACTCCGGCATTTGTTGCCTCAGACACAACGCTTTGTCAAGGACAGTGCATCAATTTCACTGACCTTTCCATTCCAGGAGCTTTTGGCACTGGTGGTTGGATATGGCAATTTCAAGGTGCGACTCCCCCTACTAGCACTGATCAGAACCCACAGAACATTTGTTATCCATCTACGGGTTTATATGGTGTTACTTTGACTGTAACGGATACTTTATCTGGAAGAGATTCTACAATAATCTTTCCGCAAGCCATAAATGTCGGTACCTGCCAAATTCCTGTAGCAGCATTTATTACCGACACCAATAGAATTTGTAATAATGACTTCGTAGAATTCTATAGCATTTCTACAGGTAACCCCGACTCAATTCGTTGGGAGTTTGGTACTGCTGCCAATCCATCAATATATGAATCGAGTTCGGACAGCGCTGATACCGTTCAGGTATTCTTTCCATCTCCTGGAACATATACTATAACAATGACGGTTTGGAATGGTGCTGGCACAGATGATACAATAGGAGTATTCCAAACCATCATAGTAGATAGCTGTCCTCCTCCTATCCCAGATTTCACAGTGAGCAGCAAAACGATCTGTCCAGGAGTTGCGGTAGTGTTTGAAGACTTAAGTCAATTTGCAACTGAGTGGGAATGGGAATTCATCGGTGGTATTCCTGGCGTATCCATTGAGCAAAACCCTGAAGTTCGTTATGATAGTGCGGGTATATATCCTGTAACACTGACCGTTAAGAATGTCAATGGTGATAGTACATTGATCGAACTCGAGTTCATTGTGGTTGACTCATGTCTACCGCCTAACCCAAGATTCGAAGTAGAGCGCGACAGTATTTGTCGTGGCACCTGCGTTCAATTCTTCAATACAAGTCAACGCACGGATTCTATCTTCTGGATATTCTGGTGGCATCCCGACTCTACTACAAATGATACAATACTTACATTGAACGCTTCTGGTGATACCATTGACACTTTCTATACGGCAACGGATTATTATCCAATGTTCATCGGGGCAGATAGTATAGTAGATACCATTTTCATGGAACAAGATCCGATCTATTGTTTCAACGATAGTGGTGTTGTTGGTGTTCAACTTTTCGCATTCAATGAATATGATGTAGCCATTGAAAATTCGCAGGATGTGCCAATCTTGAATATTGGCGGAAAGTATCCTAAACTAAATCCTGGTCCGAATAAAACGGTGAGGATAGATAATATTGATAGTAGGTTCTATTTGGATGACACAACCAAGTTTGAGGCTAGTGGCACTGGTCCTTTCTACAGCTGGTTCCCCGAAGAGGATCTATCCTGTTTTGATTGTCCGAATCCAATAATTTATCCTACAGAAACCAAGAAGTACATCATTACAAACTACGATGAATATGGATGTCAAGCATTTGACTCTGTAATCGTATTTGTAGAAGAGTCTTATTACGCAGGTATTCCGAACATATTTAGTCCAAATGGAGACAACGTCAATGACGTGCTTTGGGTAAGAGGAAATGGAATATCATCAGAAGGGTTTGTTCTAAGAATTTGGAACCGTTATGGTGAAACCGTCTTCGAATCATTCACCCAAAATGAAGGCTGGGACGGAACCTACAAAGGAGTTCCTGCTCCAATTGGTTCTTACACTTTCTACTCCAAAATCACTTTCTTGGATGGAACAACAGAGGAATTGAAAGGAAACGTAACTATAGTCCGATACTAATGAAAAGAATTCTCACAGCCATACTATTATTGACTGCATGTTCTTTGTTTGAAGCGCATGCTCAGCAATATGGAGGACTATACGATCCAATGTTAACCATGTATAGTTTCCAATCTCAAAATATCAACCCAGCACTTATTGGTAATGAAAACCATAAGTGGAAAATGTCGGCCATCTATCGGGAGCAAACATATACTGTACATGAGCCTTTCAGAACAGCATCGGCTAGCTTTGACATGAACCTTCCAATCAACGCTTGGAATGGGAATATCTGGGGATTTGGATTATCATTTCTAAACGATATGCAAGGGGATGCCTTTATCCGCAACACGGGAATTATGGGCTCCTTCTCATTAGGTCAGTTTCTTGATCCAAGAATGCAGCACAGCATTAGTGTTGGTTTTCAAGGTGGTTTAGCTAATAGAGCTATTGACTACAGCGAGGCATATTGGAATAGTCAATGGGTTGGTGAAGGTTTTGATACAAAAGTTGAAACTGGAGAGCCGTTAATTACGGATGTTCGAAATTATTTCGATATGTCTACTGGAGTTCAATACTCCTACTTCAGCGGAGAGCTCATAGAATTTACTGGTGGTTTAGGCGTATATCATGTTAATCGACCTGATGTTAGTCTTTACATTGATACAGCCAATACAAAACTTTCAAGAAGAGGAACCGTTCATTTGGATTTTGTTCATCGAATTAGAGACAACAGCATGTTTGCATTACGTCCGAGCGTGTTATACTCTAGACAAGCCCAAAGAGGTAACTTACGTGCAGGTACGCAATTTCAATTTCTGTTTAATGAAGGAACAAGAACAACAGGAAAGCGCAGTGAGTCAAGTATTTCCTTCGGATTATTTGGTCGTGTGGCTTTACCAGAAACTGGAAGCGTATTTGATGTTTTAGGAACACTAAGCATGGAGTTTGCTGGATTCAGCTTTGGTGCAGGTTACGATGTTCCACTTGGATCTTTCAGCACAATTAATGGCTACGAAGGAGCCTTTGAATTCATGATGAGCTATCGTGCTGGATACCGAAGAGGTCTCTACAACAAGTACAGTCCTAAGAAGAAAGGTCGACTGTAACTTTCTCATCGCTTTTTCATCATATAGATCATGAGGATTAAAGCATCCCTCCTATTTATTTTCGGCTTGATGTTTTTCTCAGCATCACACTCCCAAGAAGTATTGATCAAAGGAAAGGTCATGCATCCTGCTGATCCAACTTTTAACTTATTGATCGTCAATCAAACCACTTCTCGCGGTGAGTTTGGAAATTCGGATGGAACATTTGAAATAAAGGCAGATAAAAAAGACACATTGTTAGTTGGAGCCCTTGGATACAAAACCCAGAAAATTTGCTTTGCCGATAGCGCTGATCGCGAAGTCTATGAGGTGACTATTTACGTGAACAGATTGGCCTATGAATTGAAAGCGGTCAGTATCATGCCGCAACGAGAACTAGACTCCATTCAAAAAGACATTCGCGACTTAGGCTATGATGAAAGAGACTATATGTTGAGCGGAATTGACGCTGTGCAGAGTCCCCTTACATTTTTATACCAACAGGTAAGCAGGCAGGAACGTATGAAACGAAATGCTTACGAAGTGATTAATGAAGATAGAAGACGAGACTTATTAAAAGAACTATTCGTAAAGTATGTGAGTTATGACATCATTGACTTAAGAAAAGATCAATTCGAAGACTTCATTGACTTCATGAATGTGAGTGAATCACAAATGAAGTCCATGTCTCAATATGAGTTTGTGGTTTTCACTAAGCAACGTTATGTGGCATTTAAGAACACTCCGAGTAAGTTGCGCCAGGACATAGATACCCACGACTGACCTTTTCAACATTTAGCCTTTACAAAAGGCCGAAAGTCTTCGTTTTCGAACTTCTTGCTATTTGTTTATTAGCTGCTAAGAAATTTGATAATGAAAAAGTACTTTTTAGCCGTGTCCTTACTCGCTTTTGTCCACGTTGGAATTTCGCAGCACAGCGTTGTCTTGAAAACAGGTGATAAAATTGAAGGAGTCGTAATGGAGTTGATGAATGATGAACTCACGATATATGTGAATCGAGAACCCAAGAAAATAGCCTTAAAGGATATCAGTTCTATCTTTTTCGATGAGTATGTGCCCTATGACGGCAGTATAAAAGATGAGACTCCAATCCGGAAAATGAAAAGCGCAGATGGCGGTTACATGGTTGAATACCAAATCAAAGATAGAGAGATGATTCAACCACCGAGGCTCTCTAACGCGACCGAAAAGCAAGGAACGGTTGTGGTTGAAGTCACCGTGAACCGATCAGGAACAGTATTAAAGGTTGAATCTGGAGTGACAGGCAGCACGACAAGCGATGAATACTTACTGACTAAGGCGGAGTACGCTTGCAAAGGCATCAAGTTCAACGAATACATGAAAGCTCCATTAGAAACAAAGGGGTTAATCATCATCCATTATTAAAATCTAAAGCGCACAAAAAAGCCCGAACAACCAATGTTGTTCGGGCTTTTTACATTCTATCAATATTATTCGTTAGCAAGGAAACCGTAGTTCTTTCCGTATTCCATCATCTGGCCTAGGAAATCATCTGGATACTCCACCTTAATGTCTACAATCTTTTCTCCTTCCATCACTGGAACTAAACGCGGATTGATAAATCCACCATAAGGTGCACTGTTTAACTTCTCAGCTCTAGCAAGCACTTCATCATGAAGTGCGGCATCCACCTTCACACCGTAGTTCTCGACTAAGGCGCGACCAGCTTCATAGTCACCTTCACTCTTGATACGCTGAATTTCCTTCAAAAGCTCTCCGAAAATCACACGAAGCTTATTGTAATCTCTCACTTCAAAGTATGTCTTTCCGTCCTCTACCACCTTCTCAATAACATTCTCTTCCAAGCCTTTCTCATAAGCCCAAGAAGCAACCAATTGTCGGTTTCTCATGTGAGCTTCCTCAATTTGTTCACCCTTCTCTACTCTTCTCAGTTGAAGCATCATGCCATTTCTAATATAAGAATCATATTCCGCCATTCCAACTTCTAGCGATGGCATCAAACCAAGTTTTACCATGTTTGAATCCATTAAGAAATACAATGCAACGAGATCAGCGCGACCTTCTTCCAATGTAGAGGCATAACTCTTCAATGTTTCCTTCGGAGTTCCCACTCCGTCATTCAATTTACCTGAAGCATGACCTACAACCTCATGCAATGCGGTGTGTAATTTGCTACTTAAGGCTCCATGTTCCTTTGAACGAGCTCTAAGCTCTTCCGTGCGAATAAACTCTTCCGAGAATCCTTTGCTTGGTGCTTGCGCATAAGCATGAACAATATTTCCAAGGCTTACAGACTTGGAACCGTGTGTTGCACGGATCCAGTTTGCATTAGGAAGGTTCACACCAATTGGGGTGCTAGGAGAAGCATCTCCTGACTCACCAGCAACATTGACCACTTTGTAGGTAACACCCACTACATTAGCCTTTTTGTGTTCATCCATAATGGAAGAATTGTCTTCGAACCACTGTACATTGTCCATCAACATTTTCATTCGATCACTCGCCTCAAAATCCTTGATCTGCACGATACTTTCATAAGATCCTCTATATCCTTTTGGATCGTTATACACTTCTACAAATCCCTGGATATAATCAATATCTCCTTCCGTAGCCTTTGTCCAGGCAATGTTGTACTCATCCCATTTCAATAAGTCGCCTGTTTGGTAATATTCAACCAGCAATCTCAATGCATCTCCCTGAGCCTTGTTCTCGGCAACATCAGCCGCTTTACTCAACCAATAAGTTACTTTGTCAATAGCAGAACCATAAAGACCACCTGACTTATATACATTCTCAACTAATTTACCATCTGCATCACGCTCCATTCGGCTGTTTAGTCCATACGATATCGGAGTAGTAGTTTCTGCATCAACAATTTTAGCGTAATATGCATCTACTTCTGCTTCGGTAATATCCGGTGCATAGAGATTTACTGCTGACCCTTTAAGTAAACCCTTTTCAGGATCCAAGTTGACCTTCTTCGCATCAAAATTCGGATCGAGTATCGCCTTTTTTGCTTCCTCGCTTAAGGTAGCTCCCGTTTCCGTTAAAAGTCCATCTAAATACTCTCCAGAGAAATCAGCTGGGAGTTTAGACATACTGTAATGATGGTGAATACCGTTGGAAAAGAAGACTCTCTTTGCATAGGTTTCAAATTTTGTCCAATCTTCAGATTCCTTGTCTCCAGAATAATTGGCTAATATGGTTTCTAAGGCCTTTCGAATCTCTAGGTTGTGGCGATAATTCTGATCCCAGATCATGTCACGACCACTGATTCCAGCTTCGTATAAGTAATAAACTAATTCCTTTTGCTTAGGGCTTAACTTGTCCCAACTTGGAATTTGGTATCGAATTAGTTTAAGGTCAGCGAACTGCTCAGCGAAATATTCAAAATCGTCTGCAGCCTCCACTGCCGTTGTATCTGCAGCTGGTTCGGTTGGTTTTTCAGCACCACCACCGCACGACTGCAAAGTGAATGCTGCAGCCAAAATAGAAAGGGTAAATACGTTATAGTTCTTCATGCTCTAAAATTGGTTTTTGAGTAAAGGGCTGACGAAAATAAAAAAGAAGCGCCTAGTGGTGCTTCTTTTTGACAATCAAATATTTGACTTCGTTTTAGTGTATGCCCTTGTTGCCTAAGTAACGCTCCGCGTCCAATGCAGCCATACATCCTGTTCCAGCAGCAGTTACCGCCTGTCGATACACTTTATCTCCGGCATCACCTGAAACAAATACTCCCTCAATGTTGGTGTGCGTAGAATCTGGCTTGTGCTTTAAGTAACCCGTATCATCCATGTCTAACCAACCCTTAAAAATATCCGTGTTTGGCTTGTGACCAATGGCTACGAAGAATCCTGTGACCGTTAAGGTACTCTCCTCTTTCGTTTGATTATTTATTATTCGAATACCTTCAACGGATTGATCTCCTAAAACATCCAAGGTTTCCGTATTCCAATGTACCTCGATATTCTCGGTATCTAGCACTCGTTGTTGCATGATCTTAGAAGCTCGCATTTCGTCTCTTCGCACCAATACATGAACCTTTTTACACATCTTAGCCAAGTAAGTTGCTTCTTCAGCAGCGGTATCCCCTGCTCCAACCAATGCCACTTCTTGCCCACGATAAAAGAAACCATCGCAAACCGCACAGGCCGATACTCCACCGCCCAAATCTCTTAATCGGATTTCATTTTTTAATCCTAACCACTTTGCTGTAGCCCCCGTGGATATGATGATAGAATGCGCTTCCAACATTTCTTTCTCATCTACCCAAACCTTATGTGTTGGACCAGAAAAATCAACTTTAGTTACGTATCCCGAACGTATATCTGTTTCAAATCGTTCCGCTTGTGCTCTGAAATCCATCATCATTTGTGGGCCATTTACACCCTCTGGATAGCCGGGGTAATTCTCCACATCAGTTGTATCCATCAACTGCCCACCGGGCTGCATGCCTTCGATCATGATTGGTTGAAGTTCGGCACGTGCCGCGTATATCGCTGCTGTGTAACCTGCAGGACCAGAACCAACAATAATGCATTTTGCTATTCCGTTAATCTCACTCATCTTTTCGTTTTTATTAGTCGCACAAATGTAATTTTTGTGCGGTATTTATACGGTATTGAACAATGGAAGATGTACTAAGGTTTTGCTTACCAAAGGCAATAAAAAAAGCCTCCAGTTTCCTGAAGGCTTTTTTTCAAAGTCGGGATGACAGGATTCGAACTTACAACCTAAATCATTGATAAACAGATGTTTAATTTTATTAAAATATCGTTTTTGGGGAGTTTTGGGGAGTATTACTCCCCAAGTTTTTAATCAATTCTACGAAACTCAATTTTAGGTTTCTTCTACTTCAATTTCACATAGAAATTCATTCTCTATTCAATCTATTCTATATCAAGTGAACTACTCTCAGAAAATATTTTGAGAAATTCTGTGAAAATCTATCGTTTTAAGATTTACTCCCATACTTATTAGTACAAATAGATAACTAACACGAAGTAGGTTGAAGGTGTATAAACAAT
>Ga0181601_10000020_pt1 | contig 118390 bp, 108 predicted proteins | sample 041ome_8_FD_133020 | JGI IMG/M metagenome (GOLD analysis project Ga0181601, IMG submission 133020) | Coastal salt marsh microbial communities from the Groves Creek Marsh, Skidaway Island, Georgia - 041407BS metaG (megahit assembly) | ecosystem: Environmental > Aquatic > Marine > Intertidal... | reverse complement strand
TTTCTATCCTTACTATCTATGGTAGTCATATTGTCCAGCTGTACCAAAGATTCAGATTGTGAAGTTGTAGGGCGATGGCAGATTGACGGTTTTGATAATACTCTTTATGAATTCACGGATTCGCTACGTTATACCATTTACAGCACTACCCCGAATACTTTTGGAACAATTGCCGATGCTATTCCGAATCCAAAAAGCTGGAGGATGGATGACGATACTCTTGAGGTAGACTTGAATTTCGGAAATTATCTGAGAGCCTATCCTGTATTTGATTGTGATTGCAACGTATTGGACTTAATCACAGATATGGGCACAACTACTTTACATAAGGAAGGTTTTGATATCAGTACTTGCAGGTAATAATTCAATTTGAAAAACACTTAATATTCACGAATGATCAGTTCTAATCTTCTTTGGTTCGTCTTAATTGGTTTCACAATTGTTGGAATCATACTGGGTAGACTGACTTCTACAAAATCAGTAGATGACTTTGCGCTTGGCGGTCGAAACATGGGCTTTTTCCCGTCGCTAATGACCTTGAGCGGGACATTCGTCAGTGCGGTTACGTTGATGGTCTACACGTCATTTGTATACATTTACGGGATTAGCGCAGCATGGATATTTGTGGGTTATACGCTTGGTTTTCTGTTCTTTATACCATTTGCATTAAAGCTTTATAGACTCTCTTTAGAACACCAATTCTTTACATTAACCGATTACTTCGTATTCCGTTACGGTCGTAAGACTGCGCGTTGGGTCATTGGCGTTATTTTCGTTTGGTATGTGGGTTTATTATCTACTCAATTATTGGTTGGGTCAAACCTATTGAATGAATTAGGAGGGGTGCCGGTAACCTGGGCTAAACTCGGTATGTTAATTACCGTGCTGACCTATTTGCTGGTAGGAGGTTTTGGTTCTGTGGTGAAGACAGATATCTTCCAGTTCTTGGTGATATTCTTAGTTCTTATCCTCGTTACACTTACCATTAATGAGGGAGGAGATGTTCCCGAAGAAATGTACCAGCCCTTCAACGCTGGAGCAGTGAATATCATTGCATTTTTGCTTTTAGGTATTCTGACGCCATTTGCGACGCAGGACTATTGGCAGAAGGTATTTGCCATGAAGAATGAAGTCGTGGTAAAGCAAAGTTTTCGAGTAGGAGCGGGGATCAATATTTTATTGACCTTGGCGCTTAGCTACGTTGGACTTGTCGCTCGTAGCTCTTTTCCTATCTCTGGTGCAGTGGCAAACGAACACGCCGAGATGATGGTTTTAAGGACCTTTACAGAACTTGTGCCGCCTGAATTCCAGGTGGCCGTATTGATCGCCTTTTTTGCGGCTATTCTATCTACTTCCGATACCTATCTCTTCTTGTTGAGTTTAAATGTGACGAACGATCTTTTCCCTAAGAAAGGTGAAGATGCAGCCTCAGGCATTGGTCGTATACGTAAAGCATTAGTGGCTGTTGGTATTCTTGCGCTATTAATTGCGTTATTCTTCGAGAGGATAGAGGATATCGTGGTCACTTTCAAAGCCCTTGGAATAGGGATAGCACCAGTAATATTATACGATTGGGCCGGTAAGCATCACCGACAGAGTGTAGTGCGTTCATTGGTTATTATGACTATTGTGAGTCTATCGGTTAGTGTCTACATGATGGAAACCGTCGGAAAGATCAACCCGGCAATCGCATTTGTAAGCATTGGTACGTCGGCGCTAGTATACGGCGTGTCTTTTAGTATGAGAAAAGCTCTGAAACACTAGAAAACTAGAGCTTTACGATTTTCTCCACTTTCGAAAAACCTTGATCTCCCGTCAATCTCACTATATAGGTACCTTGGGCCAGTCCGTTCATGTCAATAAGCAGCTCAGCAGGACCTTCCGGTAACAATCGTCCGGTTAAATCTTGAACGAATCGTCCATTGGTATTAAAGAGCTGTGCCTTGACTTGCTGCTGTACTTCTAGATTGAATTGTACAGTAAGTAAAAGTCCTTCAACAATTGGGTTCGGGTAAGCTATACCGCCGTCTGGATGAGGAGGCACAAGGGTATCTTGACCGAACACCTGTGCAATGTAGGTTCTGTTTTGTTGTGGTCCATCGCCATAGAACCCGGCCATCCATACCTCTGAAGGAATAAGCTCGCCAGTGGCATCGTACATGTTCTGGATGGCGAAATAATCGCCCCAACGCTCATAGCTGTCGCTGTGACGGTCTACATATGTGGTACCGGCTTTCAGATCAATAGGGTCGGAGAAAGAGGTATCGTTACCTAATTGCACCGCCCCAACACCTGGATGCCCTTGCATGGAGGTGTAGTTAAACCCAATGAGGCATTGAATTTGATCCGGGTGCGCTCCTGTCCAGGCAATATTCGGATAGCCATAATCTCTGTCGCTGTGATAGAACACTCTAGCGCTCACCTGAGGAGTTTCACCCTGGGCATTCGATATATAACCGTGGTAGATGGCTGCATTGGCGTTATTACCGTGGGTGGTGGTGCTTACGAATTGAATCCAATCGTCTTTTTGAATAGCCCCTAAAACGCGCCCATCATTGGTCTGAAGGCCCTTTGTTGCATCTGAGGTATCGGTGTCTCCTTGTTTCCCATTGGGCGGAACACCGTAGGGGAGGTTCGTAATCAACGCTTTGGTATCAATGGTAGTGTCCGCTCCCTCATTAAGCGTAATCAGGAATATAGTGTCGTTCTGAAGATCGAAGTTTCGGTTGGATAAGAACTGAAGCTGGTCAGCAATATTGTCGTGGCCTCGAACCGCGTGGAGGTTCCTTGTAAACTTACCGTCGTGGCTGATCTGCGTATAGACAGTAGCCCCTACATCTTGGCCATTAAAGCCGGCCATTTTATCCAGGTGCCAGATCACTGAACCGTCAAATCCTACCTGCCAACTTACGCCTGGAATGATCAAATTCGCAGTTACAACCAGTCCAGTTTCACTTAATGAAATTGCTGGAAAATCCGTCCATCTATTGTTGTTGAGCGGGTTACCGTTTAATCGGTAAACGTGCCATGGGTCAGAAGGCTTGTTCGTTGAACTAAAACAGACGATAATTCTGCTGTTTGCCGCATCATTGTCTTTTAGGAACACGAGTACAAATCGATCCTGGGTAGGATCATAAATCAACTTAGGATCGTAGTAATTCTCGAAAGCGGTCCCACCTGCCATTTGTTGCAAGCTTTTCACTCCAATAGGACCGGGCATGAGCAATTCTCCACTATTTAAATCAAGTGCCCAAAAAATAGAATTTACAGCTGCGCAGAGAATTCCGTCTTTGCTGATGGCCATTGCATTGTCGTTCGGGATTCCACCCGTGTAGTCGTATGGATTCCCTGCAGGTGTTAATCGGTACAATGAGGTGCCGAAGCCTTTGACTGGGGTGGGAGTGGTCTGCGTTTTAGCTGCTGAAGGCACTTGCGGGAAATTGCGGTAATCCTGCAGCTGTTTTTGCTGGGCAATAAAGCTCTTGTAACCGTCCCCACCTGGCACTGGGGCACCGGTCGGGTATAAAAATCCTAAGGCTTGTGAAGAAGTTTGGGCAGGGTCAATAGTGCCAACAAACTCCGCCGTCATTTTCTTCGACACAAACGAAGTATTTTGAGCGAACAATGGTCCACTAATTACTGCAAGAACAAGCCATAGTTTTTTCATCACACTTGAATTACTCCAGGGTTATACACTTTATGCTCCGGGTTGTTGTTGGCCATTTCAAGTCCATAACTGAGCCAATTACGTGTTTCGGCAGGATCAATAATGGCATCTACCCACATACGAGCTGCCGCATAATACGGACTCGTTTGCTGTTCATAGCGTTCTTCGATGGATTTTTTCAGGTCTTCCATTTCCGATTCATTCAATTCCTTACCGCTCTTTTTAATCCTGGCAGCTTCAATCTGCAGGAGGACCTTTGCGGCCTGGGCTCCGCCCATCACCGCGAGTTTTGCATTCGGCCAAGCCAAAATGAGGCGAGGATCGTAAGCGGTACCGTTCATAGCGTAATTACCGGCCCCATAGCTGTTGCCTACAATCACAGTAAACTTAGGAACCACACTGTTGGCCACAGTATTGACCATCTTAGCGCCGTCCTTGATAATGCCGCCATGTTCGCTTTTACTACCGACCATAAAGCCAGTGACGTCTTGAAGGAAAACTAGAGGAATTTTCTTCTGATTACAATTGGCCACAAAACGAGAGGCTTTATCTGCACTATCGCTGTAAATGACTCCACCAAATTGCATTTCGCCTTTTGCATTTTTCGTCACCTTTCTATTGTTGGCGACAATACCTACTGCCCATCCATCAATACGGGCATAACCACATATGATGGTCTTGCCGTAGGTAGCTTTATACTCTTTCCAGCTATCTGCATCAACTAGGCATTCAATAATCAATTTTGAATCGAACGGCTTTCCATCGAAAGGAATATGACCATAAACTTCATCGCTCGGTCTAGCCGGCGCTTTCGCCTTTACCTTACTGAAACCGGCCGTTGGACGTACGCCCATTTTATCGACTAAGTCTTTGATCGTGGTCAGTGCTTCTGCATCGTCTTCACATTTGTAGTCAGTGACGCCGCTTAAGTCGCAGTGCGTATCAGCACCACCTAAAGTTTCATTATCAATATCTTCACCTATAGCAGCCTTTACTAAATAACTACCTGCTAGAAATATGCTTCCGCTGCCCTTAACAATTAGGCTTTCATCGCTCATGATGGGTAAATAAGCTCCTCCAGCCACACAGCTTCCCATGATGGCTGAGATTTGCGGAATGTTCATCCCGCTCATGACGGCATTGTTGCGGAATATTCTACCAAAGTGCTCACGGTCTGGAAATATCTCGTCCTGAAGCGGCAAAAACACGCCCGCGCTATCTACCAGATAGATGATAGGTGTATGATTATCTAGAGCAATTTGCTGGGCTCTGAGATTCTTTTTACCCGTGATAGGGAACCAAGCACCAGCTTTGACTGATGCATCGTTAGCAACCACAATACATTGTCTGCCCTGGACGTAGGCCAGCACCACGACCACGCCACCCGCAGGGCAACCTCCATACTCTTGGTACATTCCCTCACCGGCAAATGCACCTATTTCAAGGCAAGGCTTCCCAGAATCAACCAAGAACGAGATGCGTTCCCGTGCTGTCATTTTACCTGCATCGCGTTGCTTTTGCAATTTTTTGGCACCGCCTCCTTTTTCAATGATGGCATGTCTGCGGGCCATTTCGCGTACCAAAAGCTTTAGCTCGTCTTCGTTTTTGTTGAATGCTAGATTCATGGTGGTATTTGGGTTATTTCTGTCTAAGGTTCAATTCTTGAAAGTAGTCCCAAGAACTACGTCCTAAGTTAAAGAACACATCTAATGCACTCAAGTTGCTTTCAAACCCATTTTTTTCCTGGAAAACCTGCAGGTATTGTGGAAAAGGAATCTGTGAATTTTTCTTTGGATGTAAGGTCCTGGCGTCGATACCGGCTATTTCTATCTCAAAAGAGGATGTAGCAATTAACGGAGTGTTTAATTCGAGCCAATAAAAGTAGAGTTCAATAGTACGCCTATTTAACTCCCAAAGCGTCTTGTACTCGTGCTCAAACATCGCTTTGATATCTGGAAACAGAACTTCGAAGAAAGGTGCGTTAGAATAGGCTGTTTCTATGGATCTGAGGTGGTTTTTCACCCACGGCTCGCCGTAAGACACTGGAGTGGAAAGTATTTCCTTAATACTTCGGTCTACCGGTACACTTAATATCTGTCTTCCGTTGGGGCCAGCAATTTCTGTTCGAGAACGGTAGCTCTGCTTTTGAAAAGATTCGTGCGCTTCAAGCAGCAAAGCATGTCCCTGTACTGCATGCGCCACCCATAAAGCAGGAGGGAAGTATGCAGTAGAAAGAACCGTTAGCATATTTACTTTTTACGCTTTCTCAAGAATTGTACGACTTGGTACAATCCAAGCAATACGATGAAATGCCAGAAATAGCTTTGGCGTTCGCCATCTCCATTCACGGTAGTGAAAACGCGATCAGTACGGATTTTTTCAAACCCTTCACCGTGCTTGTCGTAGCTCATCCAAATAAACACTGGCTTTCCAACAATGTGGTCTTCAGGAACATACCCCCACTTTCGAGCGTCTAAACTGTTGTGGCGATTGTCTCCCATCATCCAGTAATAGTTCTTCTCAAACGTGTAGGTACTTGCCAGTTCTCCGTCGATAAAAGCTTGGCCGTCTTTATTGATTTTCAAATCATGACCCTCGTATTCGCCGATGATTCTCCGGAAAGAATTCAAATTTTTCTCTGTTAAATCCACCGTTTGACCTGCGGCAGGAATGAGTATAGGGCCAAAGTTATCCCATGTGTCGTTGTATGGACGTTCACCGTGACCTGTATCAGGATTAGGGAATAGAATCTCTTGAGCTTGACCTGCCTCAATTTCAAGGAGACTTGCTGGTTTAGTAGAATCTACAGGAGTACCTGGACGACTAGCAATAACCGGCCAAACCTTTACTACATTCGGTAAGGCCAGGATATCATCTACGTGTTGTTCTTGCAAGAACATGATGTAATCCGTTTGAGTACGCTGATAGACGTCTTGATCTGTGGGGTACCTGCGTTGCTGTTCCGAGGTGAGGTAATTGATGTCAAAGTCCTTTTTTAGACGTTTTTTACTAAAACCTTGTCCGTTGGTCTGCACATAGTATAAGAACTGAGGGAAACTTCTATCCGGAAACTGCATGGCATTTCCATTGACAAAAACTTTGGTATCGATTACTTCCAAACTGTCTCCGGGTGTCCCTACACAACGTTTGACATAGTTCTCTTTTTTGTCAACGGGCATGTTATCCATGGGATAATTAAAGACCACCGGATCACCGACTTTAACTGGCGAAATGACAGGGAGTCTTAGGTAAGGAATCTGAGGCCAGCTTGCGTAAGAGGGTACACCGGCAAAAGGTACTTTGTTGTGTACCAAAGGTAGAGAGAGCGGAGTCATAGGAACACGGACTCCGTAATGCATCTTTGACACAAAAAGGAAATCCCCTACCATCAAACTCTTCTCCATCGAACTAGTCGGGATGGTATATGCCTCAAAGGTGGTAGAGCGAATGACTGTCGCCACCACAATGGCGAAGAAAATGCTGTTCACACCATCGCCTAAGTTTTTCTTAATGTATTGATCGTCTCTGCCCCAGTACTTGAGTTTCTCTTTATAGTTCAAATAGCCTAAATACCCACCGAACGTGGCCATAACTGCGGCCGTTTGCCAAGTCTTTCTGAATTTGAAGACGTGGAGAAGCTCATAAATCATGATGATACCCATCACCACACCAACCACAGGAATGCAATACAAGAGCACCCAATACGTTGGACGATCAGCAATTTTTACCAGGACATAGGTATTGTAAACAGGTATAAAAGCCTCCCAGGCTTTGCGCTCAGCGGCAACGTAAAATTTCCAACTGACGGCACCAAACCAAAGGGCTTGTACAAGTGTGAAGATGATAAATTCCATATGGTGAAATTAGGCTATTCGAATTCGTTAATCTGTTAGTCTTTTGTGAAAGTATTAGAGACCAAGTACATCTCTCATTCCGAAGATGCCTGTTTTGCCTTGTATCCATTCGGCAGCGATTAAAGCCCCCTGGGCAAACCCTTCACGAGTGTGTGCATGGTGCTCCAAGGAAATCTTGTCGATGCTACTTTCATAGGTTACCGTGTGGGTGCCGCAATATGGGTCTATACGGTCGTCTGTAATCTGTAACGCGTTATCTTCTTTGGTCTGTGACCACTTTGTGAGCTCCGGGTAAGCTTGAATGATGCCTTGGGCAGTAGTGATAGCAGTACCTGATGGTGCATCTTTTTTACCGGTATGGTGTATTTCGTGAACGCTAGGTGTATACATTTTATGGTCCTTCATCAGGACCGATAGCTTTTCGTTGATAACGAAGAATAGATTGACACCGAGCGAAAAATTAGATGCATATAGGAAGGCCGTTTCGTTCTCTTTAGCAGCCTCGTCGGCTTTACTTTTCTGATCCAGCCAGCCTGTTGTTCCGCTTATCACGGGAGTCCCCGTACGTAGAATACTAGTAATTGTCTTCAAAGCGGCATCGGGTTGCGTAAACTCAATAGCTACATCTGTAGCTTTAACTGCCTCTAAGTCAATGGACTCTCCGTTGTTTATGTAGCCTATTTCGTGCCCTCTGTCCTTGGCCATACGCTCTATGGCTTGACCCATTCTTCCGTAACCTATGATGGATATTTTCATGGCAAAGTCAATGTGAGTTTAATACCGGGGCTCGCAAAAGCTCCCGCATAATAATTCGTTTGGATAATGGCAGGTTGTAGACTGAGATCATCACTGATATCAAAGTCGTAGAGATGGGCGTCAATATTCGCATCTAAGATGCTTAAGACGTAAACACCGATGATGCCGAAGAAAGCATATTCGCGTTGTGTTCTTAGGGCATCCATATAGCCAATGGCCTCCAAAGCGACCCCCTCAGCAGTATTTTGGTAAAAAGGAGCGGGCAGTCCGCTGAAAAGCTGTGGTTGTGCCGTTTCAAGATCCGTTCTTGTAACTAACGTTGGCTCATCGATGATGAGCTGTAAAACACTTTTGTAGGCTTTGAAGTTCTGATCGAGGTCATAGTAGTAGTAACCTGCTCCGCCAATTGCGCCCCAAACCAAGGGAACTTTCCAATACTTCTTATTGTAAACTTGACCAGCTCCAGGGATGAGTGCAAGGGTAGTGGCTTTTTTGATATTGTGCTTTGCAGCCTCAGTATGTAGATGTTCTGAATGACCAACAGTATTCGTATCAGCTTCCTGCGCACTTATGTTGTAAAAAGCTGATAATAATAGAGATATGATTAATCTCTTAACCATTTAGTTTAGCTATGATTTCAGCTAATTCTTGATCGGAGGTAAAATCAATTTGAATTTTACCCTTTCCTTTAGCGCCTTGTGAGATGACTACTTTGGTACTAAAATATTCAGTCAATTGACCTTCTAAACGAAGCAGTTCGCTCGGTTTCTCTGGTTTGGGTTGAGGAACCTCAGGGGACTTTATAGCCTTGACAACGGCCTCTACCTTACGAACACTAAGTCCTTCCTTTAAAATCTTCTTATAGAGATCTATCTGAGTCTCTTCGGTGGGTAGGTTGAGTAAGGCACGAGCATGACCCATTGTGAAAACCACATTAGCTGTCCCGTCGTTGTTTTCGTCTGCGCTTTCATTTCGATGTAAATCTCTTAATTCCGCTTGTATCAGCGCCGGAAGCTTGAGGAGTCTCAGGAAGTTTGTGATCGTGGAACGCCCCTTACCAAGACGCTGTGCAACTTGCTCTTGGGTTAGACCAAGTTCGTCCATCATTCGCTTACACGAGTAGGCCATTTCTATAGGGTCGAGGTCTTCACGTTGAAGGTTCTCAACGATGGCAAGTTCAAGGAGTTGTCTATCGTCCGCCAAACGTACATACGCCGGTATCTCTTGCAATCCCGCCATCTGAGAGGCGCGGAATCTGCGTTCACCTGATATGAGTTCAAACTTCATCCCATTCTTACGAACTGTAATCGGTTGAATGATTCCGACTTCGGAGATACTTTGAGCGAGCTCTACAAGTGCATCGTTATCAAAGTTGCTACGCGGCTGAAATGGGTTGGTAGTGATGCTATCAACAGGAATGGATGCAACGGAACCCACGAGCTTTTCAGCTCCCTTGTCTGTTACCTTATTAACCTTTGCTGCTTCATCGCCAAGAATGGCAGATAGCCCTTTTCCCATTGCTCTTTTCGCCATAGTTTTACGCTCCTTTTGCGATTATTTCTTGTGCTAAAGTTAGGTAATTCTCGGCGCCTTTGCTGCTTGCGTCGTACGCAATGATAGGCTCGCCGTGCGATGGCGCTTCACTTAACTTAATATTTCTGTGAATGATGGTTTCGAATACTAGTCCTTCAAAATGAATTTTAACCTCTTCCGCAACCTGGTTGCTTAGGCGTAGACGAGAGTCAAACATGGTTAACAACAAGCCTTGAATACTCAGGTGCTCGTTGTGAAGCTCTTGCACTTTCTTAATCGTATTCAATAGTTTGCCCAGACCTTCAAGCGCATAATATTCACACTGGATAGGTACTAAAACCCCATCGGCCGCGGTGAGTGCGTTAAGGGTGATGAGTCCTAAAGATGGCGCACAATCAATAATGATGTAATCATAAGTGTCGCGAACCGATTCAAGCGCATTGGCTAAGAAAAATTCTCTTTTCGGCTGGTCGATGATTTCTAATTCAACCGCCACTAAATCTAACTGGGCTGGGACAATATCTACATTCGGTGTGTTGGTAGTGTGAACAAGGTCAGCTGCTTTACTTGCCCCTTCAATGAGTTCATAGGTACCTTGAGATGCATCATCGTGCGAGAGGCCAAAGCCGCTCGTAGCGTTTGCTTGGGGATCAGCATCGATGATGAGTACTTTTTTCTCCAAAGCGCCTAGTGCAGCACTGAGGTTAACGGCTGTAGTGGTTTTTCCTACGCCTCCTTTTTGATTGGCAACAGCAATTATTCTACCCATGGATCTATTATTTACAAGCACTCAAATGTAAGTGAATGCATCGCCAAATGCTAAAAAAGAAATTAACAGCCTGAGTTCCTATGGCTATTGGATTATTGGTCCAATTGGAGGCTGATGAGCTCGCTATAATGTCCCCCTGCAATCTCGAGTTCTTCGTGCGTACCTTTCTCGATGATTTGCCCATTTTCCAGACATATAATTTGTTCGCAGTGCTTTACACTACTTACTCGGTGTGCTACAATCATTGAGGAAATGGAAGCGGTGGCTTCTTTGATGTTTCCCAAAATGAGTTCTTCTGTTTCAGTATCTACAGCACTTAAACAGTCGTCAAACACCATGAGCTTCGGAGATTTTGCTAGGGCGCGAGCGATACTCACGCGCTGTTTCTGTCCGCCACTCAGGGTGACACCTCTTTCACCAACGGTTGTTTCGTACTGTTTGGGGAAGTCAACGATGTTGTCGTGAACACCAGCGGCCATCGCAGCTTGTTCGACTTGGTTCTGGTTGAATTCATCCAATCCAAAGGCGATGTTGCGAGCAATGGTGTCGCTGAATAGGAAAGCCTCTTGTGGAACCCATCCTAAATATTTTTTAAGCGTCGGCAGGTGCCAGTTTTTGACATCGACACCATCGATCAATATATGGCCTTCGGTAGGGTCGTATTGGCGAACCATGAGGGCTGTGATGGTGCTTTTTCCAGAACCTGTCTTGCCTAAGATGCCAAGGCTGTGGCCTGCTTGAAGGGTGAAACTCACGTTATCCAAGGCTTGAATACCGCTGTTTGGATAGGTAAAACTGACGTTTTTGAACGTGACTGTTCCTTGAAAACTAGCCGGCCGGTAATCGCCCGATTTGAAATCAGGTTCTACCGATAAGAATTCGTTCAAGCGCTCCATGGAGGCCGCTGCACTTTGTACGAGGCTCGTCACCCAGCCAATGGAGGCGATGGGCCAAGTAAGAAGATTCACATAATAGATAAACTCGGTGATGTTTCCTGCACTGACCTCTCCAGCGAAGTACAATTGGCCACCTACGAAAATGGTGATGAGCGTTGAGATACCTACCATGAGTATCATGATGGGCTGAAACGTGGCGTTTACTCGGAAGAGTTCTTCATTCACAGAACGGTATTCAATGGCCTCCGCTTTGAATTTCGCATTGAACCAATGTAATCTGTGGTAGGATTTAATGACACGCATGCCTGAAAAACTTTCCTGTGCGAAAGTGCTCAGCGTGCTCAGTTGCTGTTGGACAGAAAGGGATTTGACATTAATCAAATTGGCCACTTTATATACTAGGAAAGCTAAGAGAGGAAGGGGGGCTAAGGTCAAGAGCGTCAATTTCGGGCTTACACTGATCATAATTGAGATGACTAAAATGATCGTAAACCCTGTATTGAGTGCGTACATAATGGCCGGACCCACGTACATCCTGACTTTTCCCACGTCTTCGGATATGCGGTTCATTAAATCGCCCGTGTTGTTTTGCTTAAAAAATCGTTGGGTTAATCGCTGGTATTGTTCGAAAACAACATTTTTCAAATCGTATTCAATGTGACGTGACATGACCACAATGGTCTGACGCATGAAATACATAAATATCCCCTGTAGCACTGCCGAGGCAATGATGAACAAACCATATTTGATGAGTTCCCACCTAACGAGCTCATTTTGAACCGCTCCTGTCTTGTAATTTTCAATGACCTCTGCGATCGTATCGAAGCTATTGCGAATCAATAGGGCAGGGAAGAGCTTAAAGATAACAGATACGATGACAAAGAATGCCCCAGCGCCGAGCAACCACTTGTACTTAATGAAGTATTTGTTAAGATATTTTAGTGCTTGCATATCGTTTCTTAGGTGCGTTCCGCAGTATATTTGTGTCAAAGAAAAGTTCTTTGCATGCGGACGTTCAAAAATAACAAGACTTTGATGAATTCAGTTCTGTTGAGCAAGAATCGTATGCCCAATATTTTCCAATTTTTATGATCACAAGGAGACACATCAGAATTAAGGTTCTGCACCACCTCTATGCCCATGCTTCAGATAATGAACTTGGTGCTGCGACATTGCTTAAGAACTTAGACAAGAGTCTAGAAGAGGTACACGAATTATTCATTTGGGATATCCATGCCTTATTGCGTATTCACAGGACTGCTAGTGATCGACTTGAAAAGGTGCGCAGCCGAAGGGTGCCCGATAGTGCGTTGGCGGATCGTATTTCAGCTTTTACAGACATTTCATTTTTTGATCTTGTTCGTAACGATGCGAGGTTGATTGCCTTTAGCGAAGGTGTGCATGCGGATTGGAGTGCCTACGACAACCACTTTAGAGGGCTTTGGGAACAACTCTTTGAAAGTGAGGAGTACGATAAGTTATTGGCAATGCGTGATGATTTTGGAGCACAAAAGCGCTTTATTAAATACATCTACCAAGAGTATATCGCAGAGAATGAGTTGCTCCACGATATTTATGAAGATATGCATGTAGGTTGGAGCGATGATGTCGATGCGGCTCAGATGATGAGTGGTAAGGTCATTTCCAGTTGGAACGACCAAGGAGGATTGATCATTCCTAATCTTTACAAGGACGAGGGCGATGCTGCTTTCGGAGCGCTGTTGATGCGCAGGTACTTTGAATTCGCCGTGGATAGTGAGGCGCGAATAGAAAGTAAGAGTAAAAACTGGGAGAGTGACCGCATTGCAAAATTGGATGTGGTGCTTATGAAATTGTGTATTGCAGAGTGGCGAGGAATGGAGGAGGTTCCCGTTAAGGTGAGCATGAATGAATACCTGGATTTGGCAAAAGAATACAGTACGCCAAAAAGTTCTTCATTCATCAATGGTATACTTGACAAAATCGTTACTAATTTGCGTGAAGAAGGTTTACTAGTTAAAGTAGGCCGGGGAATAATTGAATAAAAACAAAATAATACAATGAAAAAACTAGTCGTACTAGCCGCAGGATTATTAGTATTTACAGCATGTAACAGTGCTGCAGATAGAATTGAAGCGCCAACTGAGCCAGCTTCAGAAACTATGATGGAAGCACTTCCAGCAATTTCGTTTGAATCTGACTTCCACGATTTTGGTGAAATTCAAGAAGGTGAAGTGGTCGATTATACCTTTAAGTTCACCAATGAGGGTGAAGGTCCTCTTATTATTTCGAACGCTCAAGGTTCCTGTGGATGTACCGTTCCAGAATGGCCACGTCAGCCCATTGCGCCAGGTGCTACCGGGGAGATTAAAGTAAGTTTTAACTCATCAGGACGTGCGGGCAAGCAAGACAAACGCGTAACGTTGACCACAAATGCAGTACCGCAGACTAAAGTTCTAAACATTACATCAACGGTAATTTCTGATAAGTAATGACACATTTACTGTTACAAGCCGGGGCAGAAGGAGCCATGAGCTTTTTACCCCTAATCATGATCGTTTTGGTCATGTACTTATTCTTCTTCAGACCGCAGATGAAGCGACAAAAGGAAGAAGGGAAATTCCGCAGTGAGGTTGCAAAAGGCAATCGTGTGGTTTTGACCTCAGGTATTCACGGAAAGATTCTTGAAGTAGGCGATACCCACATTGTCTTAGAAACTGAAAATTCGAGACTAAAGGTTGAGAAAAGTGCTATTAGTAAAGAGCTAAGCGCCCAATACCAATCCAAATAATTTAAAACCGGCTTCGGCCGGTTTTTTTAGCCCATGTTCAAGCGTTTGTTCCATAGAGAGTTCTTGTCGTTCTTGGCACTGACTAGTATCATCTGGGTGCTTATTTCGGTGAGTAAAGCGGAGCGAAGCACTACCGTAGTCATCTATGCGAACAGTCCTTCTTCTATTGTCGAGGATCAATTCATCACGGACACATCGATTGCCTTGAACGTAGAGGTAAGTGCTTCTGGAATTAATGCCTTGCGTTTACAGAAAGTTGATAAGGAAATTGTAATTGTCCAATCTGCGGATTTTGCTTTAAAAAGTAAAGGGATGCTTGTCGTCCAGAGTGCTGAGGTTATTGCTCAGCTCAATAGTGTATATAGAGGTATTTATTCTTTTTCAACGGCTACCACGGAGGTTCTTTTTCCATGTGAGGAATTAGAACGAACTAGGTTACCAATAGCACTAGAAGGGCTTCAAAATATTCGTTTGCCCATAGGTTACAAATGGTCGCAAAATATTTCAATGGAACCGGATAGCATTGACGTTGTTGGTTCGCCTGAAGCGGTATTTAGAGCCCGATTGCATGTGAATTTACCCGAATTCCTTTGGGACGGTAATCATGCCTTTGATCTTCCTGTGGAAGGTTTAGGGTCTAGTTTGACCTCAATATCCGAGGAACGAATCGAAGTACGTGGAACGAGCGCACTATGGACAGAGAACAAATTTGAAGTTCCCCTGGTTCTAGGAAGTCAAATTGTAGATGTTGAGGTTTGGGTCAGTGGTCCTAAGAAGGCCTTGCTTTCGAGAACCTTCGAAGAGCTTATCACACTTTCCGCAGTTCAGAATGAATCGAATTACACGATTGTAGCAGAACCGGTGAAAGAGAATATTTCTGTACTTTCTATAACGCCAAATAGGGTTGAACGTATAAGATAATGAAGCAATCTAAAGTAATTTGTATTACTGGTGGTATTGGCTCAGGCAAGAGCACAGTCTGTGCAATGCTTGAAAGTAAGGGACACCCCGTGTATTATAGTGATGAGCGCGCTAAAGCACTCATGCATACTAATGCCACTTTGGTTCAAGGGATAACGGCGCTATTGGGCGAAAAGGCCTATTTACAGGGTGAATTGAATCGGGCCTTTGTTGCCGAAAAGATTTTCGGCAGTAGTGAACTTAAAGAAAAGCTAGAGTCCATAGTTCATCCAGCCGTTCGTGAAGATTTTGAATTTTGGAAACTCAACAGCGGTAGCGCGGTGGTTTTCAAAGAAAGTGCCTTAGTTTTTGAAAAAGGCGATACTACTTGTAAGCATGTCGTAAGTATCGTAGCCGATGAACATATACGCATAGCTCGTGTAATGGCGCGCAACACAGAGATGAACGATAGTCAAATAAGAGAGCGTTTAGCGAATCAATTGGGTGATGCCCATCGACGGGCTCAAAGTGATACGGTCATCGAGAATAACGGCTCGCTTGAAGACCTCAATGTCCAAGTGGATTACCTTCTTTCTAAGGTGATCTGAACTAGGCCGTTGGCAAAGGTCCGAGTCCCTGTATTTTTCCACTCTAAGCTTGCATCATTCTCTCTAAATAGTGGAATTCCGGCACCGAGCGTGATTGGTAGGTAGGTGAGGATCATTCGATCAATGAGACCGCTTTGATGTACGCGTGCATTGGTAGCACCACCTCCAATAATCCATACATTTTTCCCTTCTCTCTTGAAACGCTGAATGACGCTTTCCTCAGAAGCTTCAGTGATCTCTATATCACCGGCTATGGGCTCCACAGTATCTGTCCTGCTAAAAACAACGCTATGTTTGCCGTGGTAAGGGAATTCTCCCTCAAAGTTGATAACCTGCTTATACGTGTTGTAGCCCATGGCGACTACATCAATGCCTTCGTAGAACCCTGTGTATCCATAATCTTCATTAGGGAGCTGATAACGGGGGTTTTCTAAGAAGTCTACGCTTCCGTCAGTGGTTGCTATATAGCCGTCTAATGTAACTGCGGTATAGAGAGTAATCATGTTGATAGAGGTTTATGTGTTTAGGTTAAAATCAAAATCTGTGCCGATTTACAAGAGTTCATTTGCAAGGTTGGCCAATTCACTTCGTTCCCCTTTTTCTAAAGTCACGTGTGCGTAGATATCTTGCCCTTTCGTCTTATCAACCAAATAGCTCAAACCGTTGGACTGTTCATCTAAATAAGGTGTATCAATTTGCCTTACATCCCCTGTGAAAATGAACTTAGCCCCGTCTCCAGCCCGTGTGATGATTGTTTTTACCTCGTGCGGTGTAAGGTTTTGGCTCTCGTCTACGATAAATATGATATCCGCAAGAGAACGCCCACGGATATATGCTAGAGGAGTAATGACAATCTTTTCTTTTTCCACCATAGCCTCGAGTTGTTTATACTCTTTGTCTCTATCACTAAAAGTGTTCTTAATGAGCTTTAAGTTGTCCCACAGCGGCTGCATATATGGGTTGATTTTTTCTTTAGCATCCCCGGGTAAATACCCAAGATCTCTATTTGACAGGGGAACTATGGGACGCGCTAAATAGATCTGCTTAAAGTCTCTGCGTTGCTCTAGGGAGGCCGCTAGGGCTATAAGTGTCTTTCCTGTTCCGGCGACCCCCGTTAGGCTAACCAGCTTTACATTTGGATTCAAAATAGCATGAATGGCAAAAGCCTGCTCAGCATTCCTTGGCTTTATACCGTAAACAGCCCGCTTCTCCACATGATCAAGCGTTTTATCAATGGCGTTATAGTAGGCGAGGCCGCTCGAATTTTCCGATTTTAAAACGTAATAACTATTTGGAAAAGGCGTGAACTCAGGGTTTTCTTTGAGTACATCATCAATATCTAGAGATTTCTCCGCGTACAATTTGGTGAGAGTAGCAGTATTGAAATTCTCTACCACGGACTTTCCTTTGTACAAGGCATCCATGTCTTTAATCTTACCTGTCAAATAGTCTTCACTATTTAAATGGAGGGCTTTGGCTTTAAGACGTAAGTTGATGTCCTTTGTGACAAGGATGGTAGATTTCTCTGGTTCTAAATCTTGGATATTCAATGCCGCATTTATGATGCGGTGGTCCATTTTTCGCCCAAGCACTTTTTCGGCGTCAATGCCTTTGTGTGAGGTATCCATAATGACCCTCATATTACCGTGGGTATCCCCGTTTAGTGGAATCCAATTCGTAAAATCTTTGCCTTCAGTAATTCGATCAAGAGTTCGAATGAATTCGCGTGCTTCATAGTTTTTGGAATCGTGTCCTTTCTTGAATTCGTCGAGTTCTTCTAAAACAGAGATAGGCAGAACGACATCGTGCTCTTCGAAGCAAAAAATAGCATTATGATCATAAAGAATGACAGAGGTATCGAGTACAAAAATCTTTGTTGCTGATACTTTTTTGCGCTTTGCAGGCATGGGCAAACGTTTTGAGTTCCTTCAAATTATTCATTTTTAGGCCAGCAGAATTTGTAGAATCTCCAAATACGGACAGAGTTATTAACCATGTTCTAAACAAGTAAGGGCGGCCAACGGCCGCCCTTACAGACACATCTAACACTTGGAGTTAATTTGCTCCAATCAATACTCGAGGTGCGGCCTCAAGTATTTCGTTTGTGGCTTCACTCTCAAACTGTTTAAAGTTGTTCGAGAATTTCAATGCCAATTCGTTTGCATATTCATCGTATTCCTCCGGATTTGACCAGGTTTTTTTCGGGTCCAAAATATCAGAAGGCACTTCCGGGCATGAAGTCGGCATATAAAGACCAAATACCTCATGTTGGATATAATTAACTGCATCGAGTTCCCCTTGCATTGCAGCAGTGATCATTCGACGGGTGTGTTTTAAAGACATTCTTTTTCCAATACCGTACGGACCGCCCGTCCATCCCGTATTTACCAACCAAACATTGACTCCTGCAGCTTCCATTTTTGAGGCGAGCATGTTGGCGTAATAGGTAGGGTGTAGGGGCATAAATGGCGCCCCGAAACAAGCTGAAAAAACCGCCTTGGGTTCATTCACTCCTTCTTCAGTGCCCGCTACTTTCGCTGTATAGCCGCTAATAAAGTGGTAGGCGGCTTGTCCTGGGGTCAATTTTGAAATGGGGGGAAGCGTTCCATAGGCATCGGCTGTCAAGAAAAATATGTTCTTTGGATTTTCCGCCATCGACCCCGGTTGAAGGTTCGCGATATGGTCAATAGGATAACTGACCCGTGTATTTTGAGTAATAGTTGCATCCTCAAACTTTACTGTACCATCACGATTCAGGATGACATTCTCAAGAATGGCATGGGGGCGGATCGCATTGTAAATATCTGGCTCTTTTTCAGCACTTAGGTCTATTACCTTAGCATAGCAACCACCCTCGAAGTTGAATATGGTATTGTCCGAACACCAACCGTGTTCATCGTCCCCGATGAGTCTTCTGTTTGGATCTGCACTTAAAGTAGTTTTACCTGTACCGGATAAACCAAAAAAGATAGACGTATCGCCTTGTGGTCCGACATTGGCAGAGCAGTGCATGCTCAATACGTTCTTTTGGTAGGGTAGTATAAAGTTGAGTGCAGAGAATATACCTTTCTTGATTTCCCCAGTATATCCTGTGCCGCCAACGATAATGCACTTATCGGTGAAGTCAATTATGGCAAAGTTTGATTGTCGTGTGCCGTCGACCGCGGGATCGGCCAAAAAACCAGGTGCATTAATTACGGTCCACTCCGAATAAAAATCCTTCAACTCATCTGCCGTAGGTTGAATAAACATGTTGCCTGCGAACTGATTGGACCAAGGGTATTCGTTAATTACTCTTACGGACAGTCGATAGGATGGGTGTGCACCAGCGTATGCATCACGTACATAAATGTCTTTATCATTTAAGTAGTTGCAGATTTTTGCTTTGAGCGATTGAAACTTCTCTGGATTAAAGGGTTTATTGATCGGTCCCCACCAAACGGCATCTTTGGTGAGTGAGTCTTTTACAATAAAGCGATCCTCTGGACTGCGACCAGTGAATTTACCGGTGTTGACTGCGATGGCTCCGTGCGCTGTGCGCACCGCCATATTCTTAGAAATGCTGTGTGCCTCGAGCACATCAGGGTGAAGGTTGCTAAATACTTCTCTAGCCTTAATATGCAGTGCATTTAAGGCTTCTAGGTGGTTCTTGGAAGTCATTATTACTGTGGTTCTTAAAATGTAATAGGTATTACAAAGAAACGCAGTAATTCAATAGGAGTTGAGCTTCTAACTAATTTTTGACTCGAACTACTAACTATTTATCCACATTTGTCTTGTTTGAGCCTATTAGACTGAGCCAACCCGCGATAAAGAGAAGACCTCCTAGGGGTGTAATGGGTCCCAAAAACGAAAGCTTCATACTCATAAGTTCATCTACTGCTAGCAAGTAAATGGACCCAGAGAATAGAACTATGCCCGAGGTCCATAACCAAACGGTCACTTTCTTGTAGTTGCCTTGAATCAGGGCGAGGAGTGCCAGCGTGTGTACCAAATGATACAACACAGCAACCTTGTAAGACTCTAATGAACTTGGGTCTAGCACTTCTTTTAAAGCGTGAGCTCCTAAAGCGCCCAGTGCAACAGCCAAAGCACCAGAAATGGCAACTAGTTTTTTCATAGTGTGAATATACGTGCAGAGTACTAAAATTCTATTGTGACAAAACTAACATTAGTTGTTGATAATGTTTTATTTGAAACACGAGGTTTGTGTGGTATTTTAGGGGAAATCTCAATTTAAATGACCAAAGTATTACTTATCGGGGCTGGACTAAGCACGCAGAAATTAGTTCCTTACTTAAAAGGGTTAGTGCAGTCTCACGGTATTGAATTAAGCGTAGTAGACCGTGATAAATCTATTGCATCAGCTCGTATGGGCAGTGCAAGCGATGGTTGCTCGGTAGGAGAACTAGATATTACTGATGTTGCTGCATTAGAAACGGAGATTTCGAGCTGTTCAATAACTATCAGCATGGTACCAGCGCACATGCATTTAGCGGTGGCCAAGGCGTGTCTTAAACACGGATCACATCTGATTACAGCCTCTTATCTCACGAAAGAGATGGAAGCCCTTTCACAGGAGGCACAAAAACAAGGTCTGGTTTTTTTGAATGAATGTGGCTTAGATCCCGGTATCGACCATATGAGTGCGATGCAACTTATAGAGGGTATAAGAGACAAAGGGGGCAAAATTAAATTGTTTGAAAGCTTCACTGGTGGTCTTTTAAGTCCGAGCTCTGAAGGCACGAATCCTTGGCGCTATAAGTTCACGTGGAATCCTAGAAATGTGGTCTTAGCGGGGCAGGGGGGCGCTGTGAAGTTCCTACAGGAAGGCAAATACAAGTACATCCCGCCACACATGGTGTTTCGTAGAACCGAATTCATGAATGTCGAAGGTTATGGCCGATTTGAAGGATTAGCCAATAGAGATTCGCTGAAGTACCGTGAGGCTTATGGATTAACAGAAGTGGAGACCTTGTACCGCGGAACATTACGTAGACCTGGATATGCTCGTGCTTGGGATTGTTTTGTTCGCCTTGGAATGACCGATGATTCTTATGTAATCAAGGGACTGAAGCAGATGACATTCAGGGATTTTACCAATTTATTTTTAGCTTATAACCCAAATGATAGCGTTGAGTTAAAGCTCAAGTACTACTTGAATATTCCTCAAGATTCTGAGATTTTCGCGAAGCTTGAATGGGCAGGTATTTTCTCCCATTCAACTTTTGATTTTGACCAAGGCACTCCTGCTCAGTGTTTAGAGTTCATTCTTCGAAAAGTATGGAGTATGGAGCCTGAAGACAAAGACCTCATTGTGATGTATCACAAAATTGGTTGGGAGCAGGACGGATCCCTTCATATGATTGAAAGCTCCATGGGGGTAGAAGGAGAAAATGCCCATAGCACAGCAATGGCAGGAACTGTAGGACTTCCATTGGGTATTGCCACAAAGATTGTTTTGGAAGGTAAGGCCCCTGTTGGTGTGCAACGTCCTATGACAAAATCATGGTATGATCCTATTTTGGCCGAATTGGCCGCACATTACGGTGTGAAATTCACAGAGAAAACCGTTGAATACCGAGGCTATTAAAGACTCGAGTAAAATGGTTCGAGGACTTCGCGGACCTCATCGGTGTATTCTTGGGTCGCCTTGTAAAGCACGAATTCTTTACGGGTCGTTTCGGCTGTGGATTCTTTGCTAAAAGCAAGAATAACGCGATTTGCAGCGCGACCGCTCTTAGGTCGGATGGCATATATCGATACCGGGTGCAGGTTTTCTTCAATACCGGCTTCTATCATTTGATCTGCCCTGTCTGCAGGTAATACGCACCAAAAAGTTCCTGTTTCCTTTAGGAGCCTTGAAGCATGCTGAACGAGAGAATTGAAATCCAAGGTTAACGCATGTCTCGCATTTGCAACGCCTTCATCTAGTTTCGTTGGGCCAGATTCAAAATACGGTGGGTTAGAGACGATTATGTCGTAAGAAACACTCGCCTCAAAATCTTGTAATGGCTCGTGGTAGCAAATCATTCTGTTGTTCCAAGGTGAGCCCTTGAAGTTTTCTGTGGCCTGCTTTGCGCTAGGACCATGAATTTCTACTGCATCTACAAATGCATTGTTGAAACGTTGCGCCATTTGAAGTGCTATGACACCACTTCCAGTTCCAATGTCTAATACGTGCTGAACAGAATCGTGTTGGTGATTTTCACCGGCAATTGCGCCTAAAAGACAACCGTCGGTGTTCACGCGCATAGCACAACAATCGTGTGCTACGCTGAATTGTTTCATTTGAAAAGGGCCTACTAATTTCATAGTTCTCCTGCGAGTCGAAATATCTTAGGACGTAAGGTGAAGAAATAGACAATATTTACCAAAGCAAAAATGAAATAATAGAAGTTGCCCTCTATCAGTGTGTAGGTGAGAAGAATTAAAGTACCCAATTGTACCAATACCCACCTCCAAATATGGATTTTCGTCAAAATTTCAAGCTTGGAAAACAGTTCTTCTGTAGTATTTATCTCGCGCATTCCATTGTTCCAGACATAACGTCCCAACAGAACGAGGACAAATGCAATGCCCGGAATAGCGTACGTATTCGCTGCAAACGGCATTAAAAAGACGCTAGCGGTATCGCTGGCTACATAGAGTACAACGGAAGTTAACACCAGCTGAATAATCAGCAATGCGCTGAAAATCAGGTGTAAATACCTTGGATCGTATGGTTTATGTTCGTTCATCTGTGATTAAAGGTCCAATAAACCTTCGGGCAATTCAAGATAAACGATTTTCTCAGGATGTTCAATTCTTTGAATAAAAGCTTCTACGGCAGGAACAAGGAACTCTTTATTATCGTGCTCAATGATAAAGAGATTCTGCGCTGTATTCTCCACCACATCGGTAATTGTACCAATAGCTTTATCACCGTGATAGGCTGTATAGCCTAAGATGGCCTTGTCGTAGAAGCCTTCCTTAGGAGCAGGAAGCATTCCTTCTGGTAGGTAAGCGTTGCAACCTACAAATCTCGAAGCTTCGTCAGGACTGACATCTTCGAGTTTAACAATGAGTTTCTTGCCGTTCAGTTTGCCCCGTTCGGCAAAAAAAAATGGAATCAGCTCTTGGTTAAATTCCAAGAATACTGATTCCAATTCTCTAAAGTATTGTGGGGTAGACGAGTCGATGTGTAATACCATCGCTCCTTTATACCCGTGGAGTTTTGTGATCTTACCTAGTAAAAAGCACTGCTCCTTTTGCACAATTACTCTGCGCTTTCTTCTGTCGCCTCCTCAGCAGGAGCTTCAGTTTCTGCCTCTTCTGCAGGAGCTTCTTCAGCAGCAGCTTCAGTTGCTGCCTCTTCTGCAGGAGCTTCTTCAGTAGCAGCTTCAGTTTCTGCCTCTTCTGCAGGAGCTTCTTCAACTGGTGCTGGAGCTAGGGCAGCGGCGATTGCAGTAGCACGAGCTTTGTTTACTTCGCTTTCCGCAGCTAGACGAGCGGTTTTATCAGCAGCCTTCTTTTCAGCGATCGCTTTCACGTTTGCACCGATTTTAGACTCCTTGTCGCTTAGCCAAGCTTCGTATTTCGCTTCTGCTTGCTCTTCAGTCAATGCACCTTTACGTACACCTTCAAGCAAGTGCTTTTTCATCATTACACCACGGTAAGAAAGAATCGCACGTGCCGTATCTGTTGGCTGTGCACCTTTCATCACCCATGATAGTGCTGAATCAAAGTTCAAGTCGATTGTTGCTGGATTTGTGTTCGGGTTGTACGTACCTAATTTTTCGATGAAACGACCATCACGCTTCGCGCGAGCATCTGCTACAACGATTGAATAAATAGGACGCGACTTGCGACCACCTCTTTGCAAACGAATCTTTGTTGCCATAATTAATTGTTTTAAAAGGGTCCGAAACCCCGTTAATTAATGAATAATTGAGCGGCAAAAGTACATAAATTATTGATGCGCAACGCCTGCAGGCATTAACTTTCAACATGAATGATTTTAGAGCCTTCGGTTTCCATCTTGAATTCAAATGGAGTAGCGTCCAATTCCGCAATAGCCGCATCCACATCAGAATGCTTATCTGCATCTACATAAAACAACATAAAGCCACCACCTCCGGCACCTAATAGCTTTCCGCCGCGTGCACCTGCTTGAGTAGCAGCAGTGTAGAGCTCATTAATTCTAGGTGTGGTAATTCCTTTAGCCAAGCTTTGTTTCAAGAGCCAATTCTGATGCAGTAAATCGCCAAAGGCATCTAGATCTCCTTTGACAAGTACTTCTTTCAACTCGTATACTAATTCGACCATCTTCTCCAGTGCGTTAAACTTGTCCTCTTGGGATGTATTCTTCTTCTGTTCCGCCAAAATCTTGCTCGCACTACGTTGATTACCAATGTAGTACAGCTTGAGATTCGTGTTCAACTTAGCTCTGGTCTCTTGACTTATATCCACTGGTTCCACACGTACAGAACCGTCGGGATTAAACTCGATAATGTTTAACCCCCCATAAGCAGCAGCATATTGGTCTTGCTTACCAATGGGCTCACCTAATAGATCAATTTCAACGCGGCACGCACCAGCACCTAGACTTTCCTTGTTAACCTCGTTATTGGTATATGCGTTTATGTTGTGTAGAAGCCCCACTGTAAAGCTTGAGCTGCTTCCCATTCCTGTTCCACCCGGAATATCAGCTATGGAACTGACCTCAATGCCCTTTAAATCAAAATCTTTTAGGACAGTGCGAAGGATAGGGTGTTGGAGTTCGTCCACGTTGTTCACCGTTTCCGTCTGGGAATACTTACAGCGAATTTTATCTCTTTCGAAAAACTTGTGCGTACTAATATACATGTACTTATCTATAGTGGTGCTCAGTACAGCGCCTTTACGCTTTTTAAAAAAGCTCTCTAAATCGCTGCCACCACCTACAAATGAAATTCTGAAAGGGGTCTTGGTAATTATCATATTGCTAAAGTAGTGGATTGTTGAAAACCTAAAGTTTTCCAAGCATAAAATATTACTCGAAGTACTGCGTAGATTTAGAAGGTAACAACTCAATACACTCTGATATGCAACCCAAAAAATTTGAATCTCATTGGTGCAAAGTTCTACAAGTTCAACTCTTTATTCGATTGAATCGTCTCTATAGAACTTATCAAATGCACAATTTGTATACACGAATCTATTTTTTCATTCAACTACCTAAAACTGAAATAATATGTATGACTCAAGAGGTTTAATTAGAAGTAAAAACACTTTTCAAATCCAGAAATATGGTAATGCTATTCAATCCCAGCTGAAAGATTCAGATGATCAAGTACTAACGGAACTTAATGATTGCTGTCGTGCCCTCACAGTGGATCTAATGGAATATGATGACACAGAAATACTTGAGCGTCAAATAGAACAGTTAGAACGCTTTTCGTTCAATGTTGCAAAGTTTAGCACTCTACTACCACTATTACCAAACGAAATCATGGTCTTTCCTTCGGCAGATGAAATGAGACAATTCACCAATACATTCTATTTCAAATTACTTGATGAATGTGCTCGAAAAAAAAACCATTATAAAATTTTGAATAATAATTAACCAATTACTTATGAAAACGACAATCACTCAGCCCATCTATCAGGAGGCCATGTCTATTAATCGTACCATTCAAAAACTTGTACGAGGATATCACAGCAATGGTACATTCAATCTGGCCTTTAAAATCAAAGATGATATTATCAGCATCTGCAATGAACTTGATCTAGGGGTCGCCGCAAGATTTGAACATACATTCGAAGACTATTATTCAAGGGCTGTACAAAGTTCTAATGAACTCCTAGATCATGTGCGAATTGCCAATGCAGCACGTATGTTAAAAGGCGGTTTCCCGGAAGATTTAATTCAACGCATCAGACTGCTCAAAATGAAATTGATTCTCGTACTCGAGTTATTCAAAACAGATGTAGCTTTGGATTATATTACGTTATCAAATTGGGCCCGTCAAAAAGTGGCCATGAGTTAATTGAACAAAGAGGAAATCATAGGGCTGAACTGGTGGGCACGCGAGAAAGTACGTGGGTTCATGACAGGATTGCATAAAAGCCCGGATTTTGGCTTTAGCCTAGATTTCGCGCAGCATCGTGCCTACGTCCCAGGTGATGCGCCGAAGTTTATTGATTGGACTGTATTGGCACGTCAAGACAAGTACCTCACTAAACAGTTCGAAGCAGAGAGTAATCTGCGCGCCTACTTTTTGTTAGATTCCAGTGCTTCTATGAATGGAAGTACAGGCGTGAAGTGGTCTTTTGCCGTAAGACAAATTGCCTTATCGGCAGCACTATTGAGTAAACAAAGAGATGCACTTGGGCTGCTTGATGTCAGGGCAGGAGAGCAGGTCTTGTTTGAGGCCAAGAATACAGAAGACGCTATGGAGCAGATGCTCCTGCATGTAGCAGATCGCTGTGAATTGTCTTTTGGTAACGGTTCAATGGTAGCAGCTGCAGAACGACTATTGTCTCAAATTCCACCGAGGAGTGAGGTGATTGTATTGACAGATGTTTACCATGAAGACTTACAAGCTTTTACCAAACAGCTTGGTGCACTAGTCGATGCTGGACATTTTGTGAAACTTGTATTATTGGTTTCCCGCGAGGAGGAGCTTGATGGTCAATTCTACGCAGGTTCATTTGTAGCCGATGCTGAGACAGGGAAAAAGACAGTACTTTCACTTCAAGATGCGGAAGGCCTAGCTACTTTTGTTGAAGGACAAATTCAACTCGTCAAAGAGCAATCTGCGCTTTACGGAATTCGGTATACTGTTCTTGAAGTAGAAGATCATCCGCTACATAGCTTCAGGAAGATCATCTCTTCATAATCTAGCATAAAAAAGCCCGACCAATGGCCGGGCTCTTAGAATGATAATCGATGTTATTTCTTAGTACTGCTATTGGCAGCTGCATCTTCTACTTTCTTTTGTTGGGCTGGGGTAAGACCTGTGGCTTCTTCAGCCTTTTTTCCTTCCTTAGCCTTTCTGTGTGCATCTTTATCGGCCTTAAACCTATCATCAAATACTGTTAAACTCACACCTGCACTTAGATTAACTCCCATAGTGGCTGCACCGATCTGCGGATTACTGCCGTCTTGAATCAATGAATTCGCAACTGTAGCAATATCACTAACCGTATTAGAACCAGCGTAAATATGTAGAATTGGAGTTATTCTAAACTGAATCGCAGCATTGATGATATCTGCATTCGTCTCGTCCAAAGCTAGGTAGTAACCCCCTTTTAGTTGTAGGTTATGTCCTAGCCAGATCATTGTATTCAAACCGAAGTACTCGAAATCTCTAAACGAATTAGATCTCGCAGTGTAATGAGCACCAATGTAGCTGTACTTGTTTAAGTAGAAGTTAGCGGCAGCATTTGTGTTTTGTGCAATCTGAAGTGTTTGTTGGTAGTTTCCGTTACTCAGAGTAGTACCAATGGATGCACTAAGGTCTTCAGTATACTGGCTTACCGCTTCTCCTACTTTAACGGATAGAGAATCGCCGGCTTGAGAGGTGTATTCAAAACCGTCAATAGTACTTGAGCCCGACCAAGTTTTAGAAGTTCTACTTGCGAAATTCAAAGTCTCAGCCCCTAATCCGTTTATGCTGAAAGCTAGTTCCACTCTTTGAACAGGTTTATAGGTTAAACCAAAGCCAATGGATGATGTCATGCTTCCCATTCCTAAGTTATCGCGAACAGAGTTTAAGAGTTTGTCTGGTGTTACAGCCGAGCCAACATTCTGAAGGCTATCTATATTGTTAAAGTCGATGCCTCCAGCGATATTAACATCGTAGTTAACCGCGAATGAGTTCGGTGCTCCAGAGCTACCTGAAGTACTAATATTGAAGTTGGTAGCATTTACATTGAAACTCGTCACGTAGTTGTGCATCGTATAGGTTGCGCCTACACGCAGATTATTATCCATTAGCGCACGCTGGTATCCGAAATAGGTGTTTTGGTTGACTTGTAAATTCACCCCGAAATCTGAAAAATCACCGGTATAGTTAGGGTCAAAAGTTCCAAATGCATCCACCATTCCAGATTTCATAAAGCGAACAAGATCATTGTCAATTACTGCACCTACCGTAACATCCAGTTCTGTTCCTGCAAAGAGGTAATTATCACCCAGTTTTATTCCAAGATGCGGTAGGACGACATTGGTTTCGAACATAAAATCTGTTGAGGATAAACCTGTGCTTAGCATGTTGCCTAGCAAATCATTTGTACCAAGCAATTGTCCTGCGGTCGCATTTAATCCTACGTTGGCTTGAAATCCAGCATAACGCAACTGAAAACTAGTCATTGGATCTGCTCCTGGGTTCTGGACAATATTATCAGGGTTTCCTGAAAGGCCGAAAGTGGTCAGATTCTGAGCCATTACACTTGTAGTAATGACAATTGATAAGAGTGTGATTAACTTTTTCATTGTTGTCATTTTAGAGTGTTAAACTTACTTCAAGTTGTACTCCTAAAGAAATACCGATGGTTGCATCTGTTCTCAGTTTCACCGGGTCTGAACCTCCGTTGTAGGTATCCATGGTCGCTTCAGCAATTACTGATTTGGCGCCTAAAACAGCTTCGAGTGCTGCACCATTTAGGTCTATGGTAATATCAGAAGTACTCGGAGCTGTTACAATACCATTGGCATTAGGAACACCGCTGACTAGTAGGTCTACCGTTTCCATATGAACTTCATTCCAGTTGGCATCGTAAAACTTGAGAGCTACGGAAGTTTCTAGCGGGAGGGTAGTCGTGTTGCTCATGAAAAGTTGAATACTCTGTACCTCCATGTTCTCCGGAACAGCCGCTCCAAGGTTTAGGTCTGTAGCTAATGTATCCCCAAGGGCTAAGCCTGTAGCAGTGATTGTGAACGGCAACTCCATTAATAAGTCGCCCGCAATCGCACTCGTGCTCGTTACAAAGTTTTCTGTCCCAAAGGTGGCCGTATCATGGTTCACATTGACTGCACCACCGTATACAATACTGTCTTTAGGAAGTGTAAAGACGTCCGTGATCTGGCTATTTGTATTGTCAAAAGTTAATGTGCCAGTTTCAGTATCACCCAATGTAGTTGGATATGGCAATACAAAATCAGGGCCGTTCAGCGATGAAGCCGTTCCGTAGGCATACGAATCGAAATCTAAAGCCAATTCGATAGGAAGACCTATAGAATTTGTTATCTCCATCGAGATTGAAGGCTCTGAGAAGGTAATGGTTCCGTCAAAGTTCTCCAGGAAATCAACTGAAAGTGGGACAGACCCATTATCGATGTTAATGGTTTGTGTACCGAAGAATCCTTTGATGTGACCGAACTGAAGATTGGTCATTTCAAAAGTCATGTCTAAGGCATCTGAGCTATCGATGGATACTTGGTTTCCTGAACCAACAAGTGTTGCACTCACCGAGATTGGGAGTTTGCTATGGTCTTGCGAAGGATCGGTGGTTAAATCTAAAATCGTGTTATTAAGATTGATCGAACCCATTAAGGTCTGGCCTGCAGGAATAGTTATGGTGGTATCTACCTCAACACCATTCTTATCCGAACCTGGAAAGCCAATTTCTATTTCCAGATTTTCCGCGAGGGTAGAAGTGAATTCATAATCAAAGTCGGCAGTGTTAAATTTAAGCTCTTTTAATTCTTCGCTTCCTCCTGTGCTTAAATCTACATATTGTGTATCGCTCGAAATATTCTGAGTAACAAGAGAAGTCACTGCACTATATACTTCGAGATTAGCAGTATTGATGTCTAAGCTTAATGCATCGGAAGTATCAATAGCAACAAAATTTAAGCCTGTACCTGGAGAGCTCAGTGATGTGATTTTAAAACCAATATCGTTTGGAAATGATTTTCCTACAAGACTCTCAGTGTCTGAAGTCGTTCCACCGTTGGCAGTTGCATTAGACAATGAAAATGAAATTATAGTATTGCTTGTTGTATTATCTACAAGGTCAACTCCCATACTAACAACAGTAGGCCAGTCATTGGTCAACGTCAGTGTCATAGAACCGTCTGAGAATGATGCACTCGTGAAGGTTCCAAATCCACCACCACCGTAGGTGCCAATATTGCTTTCATTCAGTGTAGGGAATGGAGCATTGCTGCCGTGTGCTGAATTGATGGTAGCTAATCCTGCATCCGTGGCAACAGTTCCCAACGAAATGTCAGTGCTCATACTGACGTTGTTCACTCCAATCGTTCCCATTGAGATGGAACTTGTGGCAGGGCTTTGAGCAGGTAAAGAGATTAAATCGTCAACACTCAATGAGAATACAGAGTCTTGTGCAACTACAAGCTTGTAATCCAAGTTGTCGTCAAAAATCAAGGAATCGTCAGGTTGAAGAAGGTGGTCCAATGTTAAGTTGATATCACTTATTGGTAGTGCAATCACTGGCTCTGCAATGATCTCAACACCATCAACACCTACAGTATCACTTTGACAGCCCGCTAGAAATAACGAAGCTGCTAAAAGGCTTAGGAATCTTTTCATAAAGTATTGGTTGTTACTAAATACTAAAGTACAAACACCGTGCCCAAAGACACGAAACCTGGGTCACACTTTCTCCAAGAAATTAGTAAGTCCTGAAAGTTGCTGGGACATGATGTATGCTGTAAACAGCTGTTGCAAACCTCGTAGGAAGACAATGACGATCAAAATGGAATCAAAACTAGGCGACATGCCTAGATAGTTATTGATTATTAATGAAACGATTAGCGAACTTATAATGACTAATTCGCGGAGGTTTTTGTTTGTGGCATCCCATTTCGCCGCCTTGAGTCGGTAGCTGTGCAGCTCGTCTAATTCAATCGTATTGAGGGAATCAATATCTTTTGCCAACTCACTTGCTTTGGCATGCCAAAAATCTTGTTGTTGTTTAATTTTCGAAATGACTAGCATCCATACGGCGATAATTGCCAAAGTAATTGCGCCAAATTTTAGAGATAAGTAAAGGCCAAGAAGCGTAAACAAAAGACCGGGGATGAATTGGCTCCAACCTACCAATAGGAAATTTATCGCCTGTACACTTTTACCGAAATTGACTTTTTGGATTTGACGCTCCTCCTCGGGTGTTTCTTTTCTGAACTCGGTGAGTAGTGCAATACGCTCACTAGCGTTTGAATATTGTGCCCAGCGGCCTATGAAAAAACGAAGGGACAAAAGTGCTCCTAAACCTATGGTATAGCTTACCAAACTGCTTTCAAAAGTGCCAAGCGAAATCATTTCATGTCCGAGAAAGACTGCGCGAAGTAATGGGAGAGAGGCGAGAATAGGAAGGGTTTCTAGAATACCTGAAAATGCCACCAAAGCCAAAAGGTTTTCTAATCGCATGCCAGAGCTGTGGTTGCGGTAGAACTTAAGGGCTAGTTTGATGGAATTTGACTTTCTCATTCTAGTGCCGAATTTTTAACTATTTCGAGACCGTACCCAGCCACACCCACACGTTTGATAGGGTTATTCGTAACCAAATCAATGTTTTTTATACCGAGTTGATGAATGATCTGGGCACCAATTCCAAAATCTCGCGTATCCTTCATTGAGCCAGTAGCTGTCAATTTGCCATCTTCCTTGAATTGACGAATACGTTGCAAAATTCGATTCGCACTGCGCTCTTGATTCATGTAGATAATTGCGCCTGCACCTCTTTTCGAGATTGTGGCCAAAGCGCGCTGGAAATTAGTCGCCTCATTCGATGTTAAAGAGTGAAAAACATCATTCGCAATGCCCGCACTTTGAATACGTACGGGAACGACATCTTCCTTTTTCCATTCACCCATGGTCAATGCGATATGGACCTGCTCATTCGTCTTTTGCTCGAATGCATGCAGCGTGAAGTGGCCATAAGGCGTATCTACTTCTGTTTTCTCTGCCAATTCAATCAAGCTTTCCTTTTCCATTCTAAAAGCGACCAAATCTTCAATACTGATCACTTTAAGCTGGTGCTTTTTAGCGATTTCCCGAAGTTGGGGTAGACGTGCCATAGTGCCGTCTTCATTCATGATTTCCACGATGACACCAGCGGGTGCTTTCCTGGCGAGTCGAGCTAAATCGACAGCCGCCTCTGTATGTCCTACGCGGCGTAAAACACCACCAGGCTTAGCAATAAGGGGGAATATGTGACCAGGACGAGCCAATTGTTCTGGTTTAATCGTAGGATCAACAAGGGACTTTACAGTCATGTAGCGGTCGTACGCAGAAATACCTGTAGTACATCCTTCACCGATACGGTCAATACTTACTGTAAATGCCGTTTTGTTCGGATCTGTATTGTTCTGAACCATAGGTGGCAAATCCAATTCTTCAGCGCGCTGCGGTAAAATTGGTGTACAAATCAACCCACGACCTTCAGTGGCCATAAAGTTGATCATCTCGGGCGTAACACATTCGGCTGCTGCCACAAAATCACCTTCATTTTCACGGTCTTCATCATCTACGACGATAACTACTTTTCCGTTGGCAATATCTTCTAAGGCTTCCTCTATGGTATTCAGACTCATTCTTGAATTCTTTTTGTGGGCTCCCAAACACTTGAGCTTACTCCTTTTAAATAACGAAAGTGACCAATAAGCATGGCCGCATTCATGGCACAAAAGTAAGCGATAGGGCCATGTATCTTGGATTTAACCAACAGAAACTGAACGGGTAGAAGTGCTAGTAGAACGAGTCCGTATATCTGGGTGATTGGATTCAATATCAAGGCAAGGAGTAAAACGATGATGATATGTGGAGTAAACCAGCGAAGAACTTTGTGTAAAAGGAAGGCATAACCCAAAGGCCAGGACTTTTTCAGAAGCACATTTCTAAACCTTTTTAGATTTTGAAAGTTGCCCAATGATATTCTGATTTTCCTCTTGAACTCCTCGTCAAGCGACGTGCTGACCTCTTCGTAACCTATAGCTTTTGGATTAAAAGCGATTTTGTAGTCATCGACTAAAAGCTGCATGGTTTGAAAGAAGTCTTCCATAAAGGTAGCTTCAGGTATAGGCTTCCACAATTTCTTGCGAATGGCATACAGGCCACCTTCCATACCCAAGCAAAATCCAAAGCACTGGCTTTCGCTTTGTCGAATGGCATTTTCCAAGTTCAAATAAGCCCCTTCAGTCTTGGCTGTATTGTTTGATGCTTTACCGCTGTAGGTAAGCGCTCCTGCTACTGCGGCAACCTTTTCGCTATGGAAAGATGCGACAAGTTGCACAATCGTATTTTCTTTGAAGATGATATTGGCATCGGTCGCAATGAGGATACTACCTGTTGCTCTTTCCGCCAAGATGTTCATGATTCCCGATTTTCCAGTGCGCTCTGTGGTTCGGTAAAGATGCAAGCTTGGGTATTCCGATTGAAGGGAGGTGATGATCTCATCGGTACCATCGTTACTTTGATCACTGCCTATAAACACAGAGACCTTCGTAGCGTCATAGTCCGTGGTGTAGATGCTGTGAATCTTTTCCTCAATAACCTCTTTTTCGTTGTACGCAGCAAAAATTATAGAGACTTCCGGCTGGAATTCAAAATCTTGAGAACCTTGTTTTGATCTGCGAAGTCGCATCAATCGTACGGCAGGATAGAGGCCATAGGTTAACCCAATTAAGGCTACACTTATAAATGCTATATATGCTCCTAGTTGGGCCATGCAGAGAGAATTGCTTCAATGGAATTTGCGCTGCTAAATCTACGACTAATATCCTCGTGCAGTGCCTTTGCAACCTCCGTGGCTTTTTCCGTATCTGAACACAATTCCACAAGATATTTGGCGAAAGATTCGGCATCATCAGCGATAGGTATTTTTGTAGTATTCGAGCCGTATATTCCCTCTGCGCCCACACTCGTTGAGACTGTAGGGACCCCATAACTACCATTTTCCAATAATTTGATTCTCACACCAGAGCCGCTCAATAATGGAATTACACTAATTCCATGTTGCATAGAAAACTCTTTAGCATCCGGTACTCTTCCATGTACAAAGACATTCGTCAAATTCAGATTTTTTAGATGTTGAGGAGGATTATTACCCGCGAGATGAAACTCAATTGTTGGATCGATTCGTGAAATTATTGGCCAAACATATTCTATAAACCACTCTACGGATTCAAGATTTGGTAGCCAATCTAAAGCTCCAAGAAAAAAACATTTTTTAGGTTCTATGGGAAAAGGTTTTATACTGGAAATAACAGAAACGGGAACAAAAAACGTAGCGCTATTTAATTGTTTAAACCAGAGGGCATCCACAGGACTTAGACTCCAAATTGAATCAACATTTTGGGCTAGAGATAATTCAAACGACTTCAAACGACGAGCTTGCAGTCGAAAGTACCATCGTTTAGGTATGAGGCGTGTATTATTTGTACTTCTCTCCCAAATTACATGTTCAAGATTATGAGCGCGCAGAACCACAGTTTTACCAATAGTTTTGACTTGGTGGAGGTAATCGCCCATGAATGCCCCTTCAAGAATAACAGTATCAAAAAACTGCGATTCAAATCTATTCAACCAATCCACAACTGATTTTCGATGGAATCGAACTGTATTAAATGGTTTTTTTGTGAATATTAGATTGAATAAACCGTTAAAAATGTTGGGAGAGGTATTTTCTTCAAACGACTTCAGTCTAATCGATGCCAAAATCCCAGGAGGAAAATCGCCTATTTTCTTTCTATGCTTGACCGTATTGATAGCACCATAGGTAATGGAACAGTCACCCATTTCAATTAAATTCTCTAGTAAGCGAGCCATGGCGATTGAACTCCCGTCTTTAGCAGGATAGGGCACCTTGTTTGAAAGTATGAGGACTTTACGCATTGGCTTTGCCTTTACGCAGTTTCGACGAAATGATGTTGAACCATTCTCCCGAAAGTAATGCCCGATCGGTTGAAGCACTGTAGGTAAGCCACAATGCAATAGGGGCTAAAATGATAGACGGCAGCCAGCTAGCAAGCTCTACATCCATCAGCATTTCTCTGCCCATTTTTTCAAAGGTGGTATTCAGTATATGAAAAATGAGGAAAGCGATGGTACTAATGACCAATGGCAATCCTATACCGCCTTTTCTAATGATACTTCCCAATGGGGCGCCGATAAAGAACATGATCAAAACGGCTACTCCAAGTGCATATTTCTTGTAGTACTCAATCCAATGACGCATGTACATCTCTTCGCGCCAGTCCATTTCGCGCTGTTGTTGTCGCAAGTAGTCAAGGTTGCTTCTAGCCAAGCGTATGGCGTTTTGTGACGCTCGAATACGCATGCCGCTAAGCAGATTCTTCATAAGGTTCGGCTTGAGCACTTCAGGCTGTCCAGTGCTGACGTCTACGTAATCGAATTTGTATTTACCCTTCAGATTTTTTTCAAAGTGCGCTTGTCGATTCTTCATCTGTTCTTCAAGCGTATCCGTCTTGGCCAACAGCTGTGAGGTGTTGAGCATCATAAAGTCGCGCCTTCTCGTCTTATAGAGGTCGTCGTTTGAAAATCCGTCGAGAGGAAAGCGTATATAGGCAGTGTCGAATGCGCTTCGTGCCCACGGCATTTTGCGACGCTCTGCTCTGTCCTTTTTGACTATATCTTCATAGGTAGACCCCTCGTGAAGCTCTATTTCTAGGTACCTGCTTCCACCAACGGTTCGCATAATGCCTGAAGCGGCTGTAAGTACTTTGTGATTTCCCTTTTTATTTTCCTTGTGATCGTAGATGTAGATATCCCGGAGTAATTGCTCTTCGTCGCCTTCTTTTTCGCCTATTTTGATGCTGTAACCTTCAAATCCATTGTAGAAGATACCTGGCGTGATATGAAATGCAGGTTTACTTTTTGAGATGTTGACCAATAAACTTTGCCCTTTCAAATTGGCCACAGGAATGACATTATTGTAAAAGAAAAAGGCACCTACGGCGATTAGAATATTTAATACTATCAAGGAACGGATACCGCGAAATAAGGAGATGCCTGAGCTCTTCATAGCCGCCATCTCGTAATGCTCGCCAAAGTTGCCAAAGGTGAGAAGGGAGGCGAACAGAACACTAACGGGAAGGGCAAAGGGTACTACACTGGCTGCCCAGTAGAACATAAGTTCAAGGATGGTATACCATTCTATCCCTTTGCCGGCAAGATCGTCGATGTACTTCCAGACCATCTGCATCAAAAAGAAAAAAACCATGATTCCTACAGTAGGAATCAATGGTTTTATAAAGCTTCTTAAGACGTATAGGTCTAGTTTATTCATCTCTAAAGTCGGTAATACCCTGAGAATTCAGCACTATTGATATCAAACATGGATGCATCTAGCGCCTTATTCACTTGGTAAGTATCTACCGTAAATATGTTATTGGACCCGTTGTTGCCGAACTGTGTGTAATTATCAAGCAACATGGTATTCATATTTACGCCAATTAAAATTTCCTTCACTTCTTCGCTAGTAACGGGTTTCAGTCGGATGTATTGTATGGTTTTGCCTTTTTCAGTGGCTCTTCCTGCCATTTTATAGCTGTAACCGTTCTGATAATTTTTGAGAATGTCGGCCGGCGCTAGGCTTGTTTCTTCATCCGTAGCAGCAACTTCGATTTCCTCATCTTCTGGATAGATGAGATATGCTTTGGAACCGTCTGACAAAAACTCAAAGGCATCTGTTTTTACACGAACCTTTTGGCCGATTGCGAAAAGCTCGCCGTTAGAACTGCGCTTTTTCAAACCGCCGTTACTCGGCACTTCGATAGTATTGGTAAAAGTGATATGTTGTGTCTCTAGAGCGAGCGTGCTTTCATACACTTGGTTCAACAACTTTTTAGCCTCTTCGTGACTTTGTCCAAAAGTCAAAAATGGAAGTAGTAGTAGGGCGATAATTCTCATGTGGCGCAATTTACGCATCTCCTTTCAATTTCTGTTCCAATGCGAACTCATCAGGAACTAAAACCTGTCTAGCCTTAGATCCTTCGAAAGGACCCAAGATCCCAGCGGCTTCTAATTGGTCCACAATACGACCTGCTCTATTGTAGCCTAACTTGAGTTTGCGCTGTATCATAGAAGTGGACCCTTGCTGGGTTGCGACCACCAAGCGTGCGGCATCTTCAAAGAGTACATCTCGGTCTGACGGATCAATATCACCAACACCGCCCCCTTCTTCACCGACATATTCCGGCAATTGATAGGCAGTAGGATAGGCTTGCTGATTTCCAATAAAGTCACAGATTTCCTCAACTTCTGGTGTGTCGACAAAGGCACATTGGAGACGAATTAAATCGGACCCTTGAGAGAAAAGCATGTCCCCTTTACCAATAAGCTGATCAGCACCTCCAGCATCCAAAATGGTTCTAGAATCAATCTTCGAGGTTACACGGAAGGCAGCACGGGCTGGGAAGTTTGCTTTGATGATACCCGTAATCACATTTACCGAAGGGCGCTGCGTAGCAACGATCAAGTGGATTCCAATGGCACGTGCAAGCTGCGCGAGACGGGCAATAGGCATCTCAACCTCCTTACCGGCAGTCATAATAAGATCGGCAAATTCATCAATGACCAGAACGATGTAAGGCAGGAAACGGTGTCCCTCCTCAGGATTCAATCGGCGCGAAATGAACTTCGCATTGTATTCTTTGATGTTACGAACCATGGCGGATTTCAATAGCTCGTAACGATTGTCCATTTCAATGCAGAGGCTATTTAAGGTATTTACCACCTTGGTTGTGTCTGTAATGATGGCTTCGTCGGAATCTGGAAGTACTGCGAGGTAATGACGTTCAATCTTGTTATACAAAGTCAATTCCACCTTCTTCGGATCCACCAACACAAACTTGAGTTGCGACGGGTGTTTCTTGTACAACAAAGACGTTAGTATGGCATTCAAACCAACAGACTTACCTTGACCTGTAGCACCCGCCATTAACAAGTGCGGCATCTTGGCTAGATCAAACACAAAGTTTTCGTTGGTAATGGTGCGTCCCATAGCCACTGGTAACTCCATATCGGCCTGTTGAAAGCGCTTGCTTGAAATAACCTGCTTCATGCTCACCATTTGTGGTTTGGCGTTCGGTACTTCGATACCAATGGTTCCTTTACCTGGGATTGGTGCGATAATACGAATACCCAATGCCGCTAGACTCAAAGCAATATCGTCTTCAAGATTTTTGATTTTGGAAATACGTATACCCGCTGCTGGGACAATTTCATAAAGTGTCACCGTCGGGCCAATAGTCGCTTTAATCTCCTTAATTTCAATATTATAGTTTCTTAGAGTATCTACAATATTGTTCTTGTTCTTTTCAATTTCTTCCTTGTCGAAGGTGATTTGACCGTCGCCGTATTGTTGAAGTAAATCAATGCCGGGCAGTCGGAATCTGCTTAAATCTAGGGTAGGGTCATACTCTCCAAAATCCTTGACCTTCTGATTGATCTCTTTTTTGGTCGCCTCCTCTTCCTTATGCACCTCGACTTTGACATTAAACTCATCTGTTTTTTGAGCAGGATCATTTGAAACGAGAACTTCGCTTGTTTCTGGTTTTGGGGCTAATTCAACATTCAGTTCTTCCTCCGGTTCATCCTCATCTAACTCGGTCTTGATAATAGGCTCGGGAATAGATTCCTCTTGATTAAAAGAAACTGTCTGCACAGATACTTCGTCTTCGGCCATTATGCTGTCTCCAACATCTTCTTGGAGTGCGTCAGGATTGGCAGCTCTTGATGGAAATTTCAATTGGCTCACTTTAAAAGTGGCAATAACATAGAGTGCGGCACAACCTATCAACAACAAGTAAATGCCCACCGCGCCTAACTTTAGGCCTAATAAATGGGCAAGGTAGTATGCTGTAATTCCTCCCAATACGGTTGGGTGACTAGAAACAAGTGCAGAAACAAATACACTGATAAGCAGGCCAGTAATGATGACGTGATTTAATAAACCAATCGGCTTAAATCTTCGAAACTCAAAGGCATACCGTAATCCCATGGCAAAAACGTAAAACGCTAGCAAGAATCCAGCTACACCAAAACCACGAAGCATTAAAAGCCAGCCAATGCCATGACCCAGCGTTCCAAAGAGATTTCGGGCTACAAGATCCTGTAACGCCTCATTGTTTGCGGTATTCAAGCTATAGTCTGCGGACCAATTCCAGAGAAAACTCAGCTGTGAGAAGAACAGAAAGGCGCCAATAAAAACAAGCATTACCCCTAAGAAGATTTTCGTTGTAGGATCGTCAGATACTTCTTTTACTCCAAGACTTGCCTGCTTGATTGCTCCAACAATTTTAGGAGGATTATTCTTTTTAGACGCGGTTTTTCTCTTGGACATAGTTTCAATTGTAGTACTATCAAAAATAATTGGTTAGGCGTTAGTAAAAGCGCCTTGTTTCATAGCGTTATCAACACTTTTCATCTATTTTTGTCGTCCATTAACCCATCACATGCAAATACACCCAAATATTAAATCAGAGTACGGAGGATTACGATCTGTAATGGTTGGAATCGCCCGTAAAATGGGCCCTAAACCAGCCATAGAAGATTGTTACGACGCCAGAAGTAGAGAAAGCGTAGAATTAGGAACGTATCCAGAAGTGGAAGATTGCATGGCACAAATAAATTTCTTGGTGGAAAAACTCGAATCACTCGGCGTGGAAGTGCTTCGTCCAGATGCACTCGATGCAACCAATCAGGTGTTCACAAGAGACATCGGTTTTGTCATCGACGACCAATTTATTTTGCCAAATGTCATTGAAGACCGAGCAAGTGAGGCAAATGCTATGGATACGCTTCTGGACAGAATACCTTCTTCAAACATCATTATGATGCCTAGCGGTTGCTATGCAGAAGGCGGTGATGTCATTGTGCACGAGCCCTTCGTTTTTGTGGGTGTAAGCAATGACGATACATTCGACACGTTCATTACAGCACGAACAAATACTGCAGGATTAGACTACCTTCAAGATGAATTCCCGGCCTACGATTTCAAAGGGTTTGAACTTCTGAAGAGCGATGTCGATCCTCGCAAGGGCTCACTACATTTAGATTGTGCCTTCCAACCTTTGGGCGATGCACTATTGCTAGCACCTCATCTTTTCAAGAATGCGGCGGACGTAGTTTGGATTGAATCCCATTTCGGCACTGATAATATTTTCTACTGCACCGAAGATGAAGCCTACGACCTTCATACAAACGTGTTTAGCATTGGTCCGAAGGAAGTGTTGATTAGTGCTTCAGCGGTTAGATTGAAGAATTGGCTAGAAGAAAGAGGCTACACGGTCCATGCAATTACTTACGATGAAGTTGTGAAGATGGGCGGATTGTTGCGTTGTAGTACCATGCCATTAGAACGCGAGGAATAATGACGAAGAACGCAACAAATACCATTCTCATGGTTCGTCCTATTCGCTTCGGGATGAACGCTCAAACTGCGGTTGATAATTTCTACCAGCAGCAGGATGCTGCGACAGATGCAGCGCTTGACAATGCAAAGGCACAAGCCGAATTTGACGCTTTTGTTTCTATGCTTCGCGCTGCAGGCGTTGAAGTATTGATCGTTCAAGACGACGAGCAGCCTCATACTCCGGACAGCATCTTCCCGAACAACTGGATTAGTATGCACGAGGACGGCTGTGTGGTGCTCTATCCAATGAAAGCCGAGAACAGGAGGTTGGAGCGCCGCTCTGATATTGAAGAAATTCTCACTCAAGCCGGTTTTATAATCGGAGAGGTCTTAGATATTTCCGATGCAGAAGAGCACGGTACTTTCTTGGAGGGAACCGGTTGTATCATTTTTGATCACGACCAAAAAATCGCCTACATGGCCCGAAGTCAGCGTGCTGACGAGTATTTGTTCGAAGAAATTTGTGGTCGATTTGAGTACCAGCCCGTAGTATTTAGCGCCTTCCAAGACACACCAGAAGGCCGTCAGCCCATCTACCATACCAATGTACTCATGTGTATGACGGATAAATACGCGGTCCTTTGTCTCGATGCTATAGATGACCTGGCAGAACGGAAGATGGTCATCGATACAATCCGGGAAAGCGGAAAAGAAGTGATCGAGATCTCAGAAGCTCAGAAACACCAGTTTGGAGGAAATATGCTTTTAGTAAAGGGAGACGGAGATGCCTTACATTTGGTAATGAGTACAAGTGCATTCAATTGCCTCACTAATGCACAGAAAGCACAAATAGAGGGATTCCATAAAATCCTTCACTCAGACCTTACAACCATAGAAACTCTTGGCGGGGGAAGCGCAAGATGCATGCTCGCTGAAATATATTTGCCAAAACAACTGTAGCTCATGAGCTTAGAACAAAACATAGGGTCAGTAATTCACGAACTGTACGGGGTAGAAGACTCGGTGGAATTACAAGAAACCAGAAAGGAATTTGAAGGCGACCTCACATTGGTCGTTTTTCCGTTTGTAAGAGCCGCAAAAAAAGCACCAGAAATGGTGGCCAATGAAATTGGAGAAAAGCTCTTAGAATCAGGTGCTGTTACTGCATTTAATGTGGTGAAGGGATTCTTGAATTTAAGTTTAGATAGAGGTGGTTATATCTATGATTTTGAATCATTTGTCGGCTCACAAAGATTAGGGCTTCCGGCACCTGCAAGCAAGGGTAAATACATCGTTGAATATAGCTCTCCTAACACCAACAAACCGTTGCACCTTGGCCACATCAGAAACAACCTCTTGGGGTATTCGGTAAGCCAGATTTTGAAGGCAAATGGTGTGGACGTTGTAAAGGTTCAAATCATTAACGATAGAGGTATTCACATCTGTAAATCGATGCTAGCATGGCAAGAGTACGGTGATGGAGAGACTCCTCAGAGCAGTGGACTAAAAGGCGATCATCTCGTGGGTAAATACTACGTGAAGTTCGATCAAGTGTACAAGGCGGAAATCAAGGAATTGGTCGCTAGTGGTATGTCTGAAGAATTGGCCAAGAAGCAAGCTCCTTCGCTCCTAAAGGCGCAAGAAATGCTGCTTAAATGGGAGCAAGGCGATGAGGAAGTGGTAGACCTATGGAAAACGATGAACCATTGGGTATACGACGGTTTTAATACTACATACACGAAACTCGGGGTCGATTTTGATAAGAATTACTACGAAAGCAATACCTACGTTCTCGGCAAGGATGATGTGATGAAAGGCCTTGATAAAGGGGTGTTCTATCAGAAAGAAGATGGCTCGGTGTGGATTGACTTAGAAGATGAAGGTTTGGACCACAAACTTGTTCTTCGAAGCGACGGTACTTCTGTGTACATGACGCAGGACATCGGAACCGCTATTCAACGTTTTGCAGACTTTGACGCTGAGGGCATGACCTACGTCGTGGGTAACGAGCAAGATTATCACTTTAAGGTACTGTTCATCATCTTAAAGCGTTTGGGCTACAGCTGGGCAGATAAGCTGCATCACTTGAGCTACGGGATGGTTGATTTACCAACGGGTAAAATGAAATCTCGTGAAGGAACAGTAGTTGATGCGGATGATCTTGTTGATAGTATGGTGGCCGATGCAGCTTCCATTTCTATGGACCTAGGTAAACTCGATGGTCTTACTGAAAATGAGCAAATGCAGTTGTTTACCACGCTAGGACTGGGCGCCTTGAAATACTTTATCCTCAAGGTGGATCCGAAGAAGCGTATGCTGTTCAATCCGGCCGATAGTATTGATTTCAATGGACACACAGGTCCTTTCATACAGTACACATATGCTCGTATTCAGAGCTTACAGCGCAAGGCAGAAGGTGCATATAACGAATCTTGGTCTGACATTACTCCGAATGAAGATGAAGTAACTTTGATCAAGGCCATCCTCGATTTCCCAGATATGGTGAACAAGGCAGCGGCGAACTTGAGTCCTGCAGTCCTTGCGAATTACACGTACGAGTTGGTGAAGAAGTACAACGGCTTCTATCAAAACAATAGCATCCTACGTGCAGAAAATGATAAAACCATCACCTTCCGTTTGGCGTTAAGCAGAGCAGTCGGAGAGGTAGTTAAAGAATCCATGAATTGCTTGGGCATCCAAGTACCGAATAGAATGTAATATGAGTAGTGAAGTAAGAGGCCTTGAGCCACGTTCCGTTTGGAACCATTTTGCAGATTTGAACGCCGTACCGCGTCCTTCGAAAAAGGAAGAGCGTGTTATACAGTTCATGGTCGATTTCGGCAATTCATTAGGTCTACCTACCGAAGTAGATCACATCGGAAATGTATTCATCCGTAAGCCGGCTACTTCAGGTATGGAAGATCGTACTCCTGTGGTACTCCAAGCACACCTGGATATGGTGCACCAAAAAAATAACGACACAGACTTTGACTTCGATACTCAAGGCATTGACATGTATGTTGATGGTAATTGGGTTAAAGCACGTGGAACAACCTTAGGTGCAGACAACGGTATGGGCGTAGCTTATATCATGGCCGTATTGAGTTCTACAGATATTCCACATCCAGCCATTGACGCCTTGTTTACTATTGATGAGGAGACTGGTATGACAGGTGCTCTTGAGCTCAAAGGCGGTATGCTTAATGGGAAGATTCTCTTGAACATAGATACTGAGGACGACGATGAATTAACCATCGGTTGTGCGGGAGGTATTGATATCAATGCCACTCGTAAGGTAAATATGGAGCCTTCTCCTGAAGATGCTACTGCCTTCGAGCTTGTAGTTTGTGGATTAAGCGGAGGACACAGTGGTATGGATATCCACAAAGGTTTAGGTAATGCCAATAAGTTGATGAATAGAGTACTAGACCGTCTTGGAGAGACGGTTCATTTAGCTTCTTTAGACGGAGGTGGTCTTCGCAATGCAATACCTCGTGAAAGCGTTGCGGTTGTAGTTGTTCGAAATACTCAAATAGATGCTTTTGAGAATATCTTAGCCGAGGTTGGTGCCGAGCTCAGTGCTGAACATAGTACAACGGATCCTAATCTTGAATTGGCTTGGGAAGAAATAGATGACCCACTAGAGGTCGTTAGTGAAGAGTTCCAAAGTGCTTTAATCACGGCGTTGTACGCTAATCCAAACGGTATTTACCGCATGTCTCCAGACATCGAAGGACTTGTTCAAACCTCGAATAATACGGCGCGTGTTCTTTTGAAGGACGGTGAGTTAACTATCCTTTGTTTAACGCGTAGTTCGGTGGAAAGTGAAAAAATGGATTTAGCACGATCTATTTCAAGAAACTTTGAGGCTATTGGCTGTACTGTCGAGTGCACGGGGTCTTACCCAGGTTGGACGCCTAATCCAAAGAGTGCCATTCTAACAACGATGACCGATTTGTACCGCAAGCTCTTTAAAGGAGAGCCACGCGTAAACGCCTGCCATGCCGGTTTAGAGTGTGGAATTTTGGGAACCAACTACCCTGAAATGGAGTTGATTTCTTTTGGGCCAAACATTCGTGGTGCGCACAGTCCAGACGAAAAAACACAGATTTCTTCGGTAAAAAAGAGCTGGGAGTTTTTCCTAGCAACATTAGAAAACATTCCAAACGTAGACTGATATGTTTGACAATTTAAGTGACCGTCTAGAAGGCGCGTTTAAAGTATTACAAGGGAATCATAAGATTACCGAGCTCAACATTGCGGACAGCGTAAAACAGATTCGTCGTGCGCTGGTTGAAGCTGATGTTAGTTTTAAAATTGCGAAGCAATTTACCAATGATGTAAAAGCCAAAGCGCTCGGTTCGGGTGTACTCACAGCGGTGAAGCCTGGTCAAGCTATGGTGAAGATCGTCCGTGACGAGATGGCCGAGCTGATGGGCGGACAAGCTGAGGGGCTAAATTTGGCAGGTAAGCCTGCGGTTATCTTAATGGCCGGTCTGCAAGGTTCAGGTAAAACTACCCACAGTGCGAAATTGGCCAACTACTTAAAGAACAAGCAAACGAAAAAGCCGTTGTTAGTTGCCTGTGATGTCTATCGCCCGGCAGCAATCAACCAGCTTCACGTCCTTGGGGAGCAGTTGGGCATCGAGGTATTCTCAGAAGAAGGCAACCAAGATCCTGTGAGCATCGCTACAAATGCCTTGGCTCATGCTAAAAGCAACGGTCATAATGTAGTGATTGTCGATACTGCAGGTCGTTTGGCGGTGGACGAGGAGATGATGGCTGAGATTGGCAATATTCACAAGGCTATTGCTCCTTCAGAGACCTTGTTCGTCGTGGATTCTATGACGGGTCAAGATGCCGTGAATACCGCTAAAGCCTTTAACGAGGTGCTGAATTTTGACGGTGTTATCTTAACGAAATTAGACGGTGATACCCGTGGTGGTGCGGCGCTTACCATCAAAAGTGTTGTCAATAAACCCATCAAATTCATTGGTACGGGAGAAAAAATGGAGGCCTTAGACGTGTTCCATCCTGATCGCATGGCAGACCGTATTCTCGGTATGGGTGATGTGGTTTCCCTCGTTGAGCGTGCACAAGAACAGTTTGACGAGCAAGAGGCTCGTAAGATGAGCAAGAAGATCGCTACCGATTCATTTGGATTCGACGATTTCATGAACCAAATCCAGCAAATCAAGAAAATGGGGAACATGAAGGACCTCATGGGTATGATTCCAGGTATGGGTAAAGCCATGAAGGATATTGATATTGATGACGATGCGTTCAAGCATATTGAAGCGATGATCAACAGCATGACTTTAGCAGAACGTCAGCAGCCTGATATCATCAACGGTTCTCGCAGAAAGCGCATTGCTATGGGTTCGGGGCGCACAGTCCAAGACGTGAACAACCTGCTCAAGCAGTTTGGCGATATGCGCAAAATGATGAAGATGATGCAAAGCGGCGGTGGACGTCGTGGGATGATGAACATGATGCGTGGAATGCGCTAAAGACATAAACTATGGTAGTTTTAGACGGAAAAGCAACATCGGCACAGATTCGAGCAGAATTGGCCGAAAAAGTAAAAGGACTCAAAGCAGAAGGGAAGAAAGTCCCGCATTTAGCCGCCATCTTGGTAGGAGAGGACGGTGCTTCTCGTACGTATGTGAATGCGAAAGTTCGTGATTGCGAAGAGGTTGGTTTTGGTTCAACGCTGATCAAGCTTCCTGCAGAAACCACTGAGGCTGAGCTGTTAAAAGCCATTAATAAGCTCAATAACGACGAGGATATCGATGGATATATCGTTCAGCTGCCGTTGCCAACGCATATTGATGAAACTAAGGTGCTGTTGGCCGTAGATCCTAAGAAAGACGTAGACGGATTCCACCCGGAAAACGTTGGTAAAATGACGCTAAACCTTCCAACTTACATCCCTGCGACTCCGCAGGGTATTGTTGAGATTCTTCGTAGATACAACGTACCAACGGAGGGTAAGGACTGTGTAGTTATTGGTCGTAGCCATATTGTAGGTTCTCCGATGTCTATCCTGCTAAGCCAGCACAATTACCCGGGTAACTGTACTGTAACGCTTTGTCATTCAAGAACAAAGAATCTAAAAGAGGTTTGCCAAAAGGCTGATATCATCGTTGCAGCTTTGGGGCGTCCAGGATTTGTGACGGCAGATATGGTCAAGGAAGGCGCTTGTGTTATTGATGTGGGTATCACTCGTGTAGATGACCCTTCGAAGAAAAGCGGTTTCAGATTATTAGGCGATGTGGATTATGACGCCGTAGCGCCTAAGTGTAGCTTCATTACGCCTGTACCAGGTGGTGTAGGTCCAATGACCCGAGCTGCACTCATGATGAATACGATGAAAGTAACCGAATTGTCTTAAATCGTTTGAAGGACATAACCACATCTCAGAGTTACGATAGCGCCGACGTGCGTAATGGATTCGTGGTGCCCTTAATGGAGGAATTTTATACGATCCAAGGGGAGGGGGCGCACACGGGTAAAGCAGCTTATTTTGCTCGCATTGGCGGCTGTGATGTAGGCTGTCACTGGTGTGATGTGAAAGAGAGTTGGAACCCAGATACACATCCACCTACTCCCATTTCAAGCATTGTCGCCAATGCCAAAAAGTATAGCGATACTATTGTTGTTACGGGTGGTGAACCGCTTACATGGGACATGAATCCTTTGGTAGATGCGCTCCATGAGGTCGGGATGAAAGTTCATGTAGAGACCAGTGGTGCTTATCCATTGACCGGAAACTGGGATTGGATTTGTTTAAGTCCAAAAAAAACAGCTCCTCCAAAACAAGAATATTACGCTTCAGCCGATGAATTGAAGGTGATCGTATACAATCAGAACGATTTAAAATGGGCCGAGGAGCACGCGGAAAAAGTAGGAGAGAAGTGTGCATTGTTTTTACAACCAGAATGGAGCAAACGAGAAGAAATGATGCCTCACATTGTGGAGTATGTGATGAAGCATCCGCGATGGAAAGTAAGCCTACAGACCCATAAATATTTGAACATACCATAAAGCATGGCGATTACAACGGACATAGATAAGGCCGTTCAACTTTTGCTTGAAGGAGCATTGGTAGCATTGCCTACAGAAACAGTTTATGGATTAGGTGCTAACGCTCTTGATATCAAAGCGGTAGCTAAGGTGTTCGAAGCAAAAAACAGACCTTTTTTTGATCCATTAATCGTTCATGTAGCCTCCATTGAACAGGCTCAAGAAGTGGCTGAATTAAACGACGCTGCTACAGCATTATTTAAGCAGTTTAGCCCGGGACCGTTAACCTTAGTTTTACCGAAAAAAGAGGTTGTTCCTGATTTGGTGACTTCAGGGCACCCATCGGTAGCCATTCGTATTCCCAATCATCCGATGACCCTCGAAGTGATCCGAAAAAGCGGATTATGTATCGCTGCACCTAGTGCAAATCCTTTTGGTTATACATCCCCAACGACTGCTGCTCATGTTCAGGAGCAACTCGGTGACAAGATAGATGCTATTCTAGACGGAGGTCCTTGTGGCGTTGGATTAGAGAGCACCATTATCAATCTGTGCGGAGAACCGCGTGTTTTGCGTTTGGGAGGATTAGCATTAGAGGAGCTGGAATCTGTACTCGGGGCTTTAGAAGTTCAAACGAGTTCCTCGAATCCGAAAGCGCCTGGAATGCTTAGCGCTCATTACAATCCGGGCGCTAGTGTTCGACTCTTTTCCAATAAACAGGAATTGATCGAAAACTATAATGGTGTTGATAACTCTAAAACGGGAGCGCTTATCATGGGCGGGGGGCTTGAAGGTGCAACAGTTTTCAATTTGAGTCCAACTGAAAATGACGTCGAAGCGGCATCTCTCTTATTTACTGGATTGAGAGCGCTAAGTGCCATGGGGTGTGCGGAAATATGGACCCATTATTTACCGGAAAAAGGCTTAGGACGCGCCATAAATGATCGCTTGAAACGAGCTGCAAAATAATCGTCGCGATTAAGGGGGTTATTCGCCCTTTATTTCTTTTGCTTTTAGTAATTTGTTCGTTATGAACAAAACACTACTCGCAATCACCCTATTCTTGGGGACCTATCTTAATGGTCAGATACGTGGAACTGTCTTTGATGATAAGAAAGAGCCCATTATCGGTGCTTCGGTACGTGTGGTACTCAATGGAGAATTGAGCAACATTGGAACGGTTACAGATTTCGATGGTGCCTGGTCATTGGATATCTTTAATTATCCAGTTCAAGTCGAAGTGAATTCTATGGGTTTTACAACACAGCGTGTTGTATTGCAGAATGCTTCTCCGGTTCGCATCACCTTGAAACCGGACCGCAATGTATTGAAAGAAGTAAGTGTAGTTCAACAGCGATTAAGTGAACAACAAGAGAAGAGTGCTCTTACCGTAGAGAGTATGGACGCGCTGGCCATTAAAGAAAGCCCAAGTGTCAGCTTTTACGATCACCTAGGAACGTTAAAAGGAGTGGACTTAACTTCCGCAAGTATTGGATTCAAGATCATTAATACGCGCGGATTCAACAGTACCTCTCCTGTAAGGTCACTTCAGCTCATTGACGGTGTGGATAACCAGAGCCCTGGTCTAAACTTCTCTTTAGGAAACTTTTTGGGTGCGCCCGATCTCGATATCATGTCCGTAGATGTTATTGCCGGAGCAAGTACTGCATTTTACGGTCCGTCTGCTTTTAACGGTGTCATCTCAATGACGACCAAAGATCCTTTTGTCTTTACAGGAATTAGTTCTAGTCTAAAGGTAGGAGAGCGTAACCTAACCGAATTAAGTGTTCGTTGGGCAGATAAGGTCAATGATAAGTTCGCCTACAAGATCAACCTCTTTGCATTAAGAGCAGACGATTGGCAGGCCGAAAACTACGATCCTACAGATGTTAGCGCCGACGATGCTTTGAACCCAGGTGGATATGATGCCGTAAATCGTTATGGCGATGAAGAATACTGGGATGCAGGAGGAGATGTTAAAGGATACCCAGGGCTGGGAAGATTCTACCGTCCAGGTATTGAAGAAAAATACTTGGTAGATTACGATACCGAAAACCTCAAATTGACGACGGCACTTCATTATAAATTCAACGATAACGTACGAGGCATCTACGCAATGAATTTTGGTGCAGGTACTACCGTCTATCAAGGGGATAATAGATATAGTCTAAAGGACATTCTATTCCTTCAAAACCGCATAGAGCTTCGTGAAGAAACGGGTAAGTGGTTTTGGCGTGCATATTCAACTCACGAGGATGCCGGTAATAGTTATGATGCTTATTTCACTGCCCTTCGCATGCAAGATAGTATTGTACCGGACCAGTTCTACAGCAATCAATACCGCACTATGTGGTACATTTTCAATAGACCGCAGGTAAGAGCACTGCCAGATTACCCATCTAATACATTGAGTAACGCAGACTTTGAGGCAGAGATGCAAAACGTTATTGCGAACAACAGGGACTTCTTTAACAAACTTCACGATACAACCAATGCCATTGTGATGAGTTTCATGGAGGCGGTGTACGGCTATTCGGTTGTGAATTATTTAAAGCCAGGTACAACTGAGTTCAATGAGCTGAAAGGACATATTACTTCTACATTATTTACCGAAGGCGGGAGCCGATTCTACGACAAAAGTGCGCTTTACCATAGTCAAGGTGAACACACTTTCGATACTGATGCGGGTCAATTTAGAGTGGGGGGTAATGTCCGACTCTACACTCCAAATAGTGCAGGTACCATCTTTAGCGACACCGGAGATGTCGTAATACGGAACTACGAGGCCGGTATTTATGGCGGTTGGGAACAATTCTATTTGGATGAAAGACTGAAGACCAGTGTAACAGCACGTCTTGATAAAAACCAAAACTTCCAGCCATTGGTGAGTCCAGCTGCTTCTGTTGTTTACAAGGCCAATGAAAATCACACATTCCGTTTCAGCTTGAGTAGCGCAATTCGAAACCCTACACTTGCAGATCAATATTTGAATTACAATGTGGGTAGAGCAGTGTTACTAGGTAACCTAAATGGGTTTGATTCACTTGTGAGTATAGATAACATAGTTGAGTATCTCGGCAAGCCCGGTAATGAGCGTTTGTCACATAATTTTGGTTATTTTGATGTGAACGCCATTCGTCCAGAGCGCGTACGAACCGCAGAAGTAGGGTGGAGAGCCACTTTGTTTGAGCGTGTTTTCGTTGATGCGAACTACTATTACAGCAACTACAACAATTTTATAGGTTATATCATCGGTGCTAAGATTGTTGAGGGAACCACGGCCATCGATCGACTGAAAGAGCTACAAGTATATCGTGTTGCGGCCAATGCGACCGAACAGGTCACTACTCAAGGCTTCTCAATAGGATTAAATACGTTTATTGGTGACTATCACAGCCTCAGCGGGAACTACAGTTGGAACAAGCTTACTTCTGATGTAAACGATCCCATTGTGCCTGCATTTAATACCCCTGAGCACAAATTCAATATTGGATGGAATATGAGAAACTATCCTATCAAAAATGATAAGGATAAATTATTAGGAGCGGGTATAAATTACAAATGGGTAGAAGGATTCTTGTTTGAAGGTTCGCCTCAATTCACCGGAAGTATCCCTTCTTATGGTTTAATGGATGCGCAGTGCTCATTGACCCGTAATCTTTTGATTAATAACAAGAAAACTACAATTACCTATAAGATTGGTGCGAGCAACGCACTTAATAACAAAGTATATCAAGTATTTGGAGGGCCTCTAGTTGGGAGGTTGGCCTATCTAAGTATTCAAATTAATTAACCTTCCTAAAAATTTGTCTATGAAAAAGATTACTCTTTTGATGGGAGCCTTGTTGATCTCTACCGTGGCGTTAGCACAACGCTACACTTCTGAGATCTTCACGGATTCAGAAATTGTTGTACAATCGGATGTTTCATATGGGGTAAACTTCAACCCATATGCCGACACCACTTCGAGTGCAACGAATCCTCTTTCGGGAACTAACCTTCAGCCACTACAGGCCGATTTTTACATGCCGTCTCCAGCTGTGGATACAGCATCAGATCGCCCGGTAGTTATTATTTGGCATACGGGTTCGTTCATTCCAAAGGGATTGAACGGTTCTCCACTAGGAACGCGCAAGGATAGCGCTGTAGTGGAAATGTGTGAGCGTTTTGCAAAAATGGGTTTTGTGGCTGTAGCAGCTACCTATCGATTAGGATGGTTAGCGAATAGTACAAATCTAGATTTGCGTCGTGGTACAAACTTGTTGGCGGTATACTATTCAATTCAAGATGCCAAAGCCTTAGTACGTTATTTGAACCTTACACAATTAGGTGCAGGTAACCCTTACGGAATTAACGCATCGAACACGATCATGATAGGCCAAGGTTCAGGTGGTTATATCACCTTTGCTTATGCTACTATTGACAAGCATTCTGAGGTGACTGTACCTTCGAAATTTCAATACCAAGATACAGTCGGAATGTTCGGTGGAACAGTATCTGTAGGCGATCCATATGTGGATACATCTGTAGTAGGTGATATTGATGGATACGGCGCTGCAATCACCGTTACAGGTCAAAACGCTTTTGGTGTGCCGACCATGGATTACAGTACGCCAGGACGCAACTATGTCAACCATGCAGGTATGCCAGATGACGTATTGATGGTTGTCAATATGGGCGGTGCCTTAGGTGATGGAGCCTGGTTAGAGCAAGGTGATGTTCCAATGTTGAGTATTCACAGCAAGTTTGACTTCTTTGCACCATATGATACAGGTATGGTATACGTACCTATTGGCCAACAATTCTTCCCGGTTGTTAGTGTTACCGGTTCTTACGGTGCTATCAAGGCAGCAAATGGATTTGGTAATAATGACATTTTCTTAAATGAGAATTACACAGATCAAGTTTGGGTAGATGAGCAAAGCACGAACCCTACCGGTGAAGAGTGTATTTATACCGTCGAGATTCCGCCAGTTAGTGCTCTCCAACCCTGGGTAGTCAATACTGCTCCTTGGAATTGGTATGATCCAAACGATCCATTCGCCGCTCAAAACCCAGCGAATCCAAATAACGAGGCTACTTCGCAAGCTTGGATTGATACAGTTATGGCCTTTATCGTTCCGCGCATGGCAACTGTACTTCAGGCGGAAGGAGTTCCGGCAGGAATTCAGGAGTTTGATCTAGAAATGAAAGTATATCCTAACCCATCTTCAATTGGTTTGATGAATGTGGTTACTGCAAATAATGTAGCGATTGAAGCTTTAACGGTATTCGATATTACAGGACGTGTAGTTGTTCAAAAACAAGGCCTCGGCAATGCGACAGAACTGGATCTAACAACATGGAATTCAGGGGTGTATATCCTCAAAGTGGAAACGGAGCAAGGGGCTGCGGTTCGAAGAATTACTGTGAAGTAATATCCTTATAACTTTTAGTTATCCCCGCCTTGCAGGCGGGGATTTTTTTGCCCTAATTTTGACGCTGTTTAGACAAATAGTATGATCAATTATCAAGGTGACATTATCGAGCTGAACGAATTGCCTGTTCAAGACGTGAAAAGAGCTGCGATGTACGGAGATGCCTTATTTGAAACCATCCGTATGCGCGATAATAAGTTGTTGTTTGTCGAAGATCACTATTTCCGTTTGATGGCAAGTATGCGTATTCTTAGAATGCCTATACCGATGGAGTTTACCCCGGAATTCTTCGTTGACGAAGCCAACAGGTTAGCTGAAGAAGTAGCAGTAACAGATGGACGATTGAGACTACAGGTCGTTCGTAAATCTGAGGGTAAGTATACGCCTGATGATAACAACGAATGCGTTTGGTGGATGGAACTTGAAGAACTGAGTTCTCAAGATTATACTTGGACATCGAAAGGATTGAAGGTTGATCTATTTAAGGACCATTACATTCAGCCGGGTCTTTTATCGACGTTGAAATCATCAAATGCACTGCCGTACGTCCTTGCGGGCATTTTTGCTAAGGAAAATGGTTTTGATGCAATGCTATTGGTAAATGATAAAAAGATGTTAGTCGAGGCAAACGCGGCCAACGTTTTTGTCTTAAAGGACAACATTTTAAAGACTGCTCCTTTGGAAGATGGACCATTGAGAGGCGTCTTTAGAAAGAATCTAATCGGTTGGGCGAAGGAAATTGGCCTTGAAATCAAGGAGGAAAGTATAAATCCTTTTGAACTTCAGAAAGCCGACGAAATCTGGCTAACCAATACCATAAGTGGTGTACAATGGGTGGAGAAGTACAGAAAGCGTACCTATAAGGGCGATAAAGCAAAAGAGCTTATAGAACTACTTCAACGCAAATTGAACGTCTTAGGGGCCCTTTAATTTAGCAACGGGTCGGAGGGGGCATTTGCCCAAAGCGCATACTTACCGCCCATTTGTTTCATCACTGTTCTCCAAGCATCACTTGAAGCAGAAAGCGGATCAATGTTGAATGGAGGCTCAAGTATAATCCAAGTATCGCTTTTTAACTCTTCCTCGAGTTGACCTGGAGACCAGCCGCTATATCCTAAAAAGAATTTAGGTTGTGGCAAAGGCATGGATAGCTTTTTTTGTTCTTCATATAATACTTTGAACAATTCAAAGTCGCCACCGAGGTAGAGTGAATTACCAACGTCCATGGCTCCCGGTAACTTGTCGTAACCGTGCAAATAGAACAAGGCGTCTTGCTCCACAGGACCGCCATAAAAAATAGTGTCTCTTCCACTAAATTCGTCGATAAAGTCCTGGGCAATGAGGGAGGAAACCTTATTCAAAGTGAAGCCTAGCGAACCTTCGGCATCGTGCGAAGTTAGGTACACAACGCTTTGTTCAAAGAATCCATCATTGATCAAGGGCTTGGATACGAGGATGCATCCTTTTTTAGGGGTACTAGTCTGCTCCATTACACTAATTTAGCATTATGGATTTACATAACATACGAGAGACCTACAATTTTGATTCATTGGACACTGATAAGTTAAAAGACAGTCCTATGGATCAATTCCAACATTGGTTCGAGGAATACAAGTTATTGGGCGTTAAGGACTACAACGCCATGGCTATTTCAACCGTCAATGGAGATATTCCCGAGAGTAGAATCGTCCTACTAAAGGAGATTCGTGATAATGGATATGTCTTCTATTCAAACTACGGTAGTACCAAGGGTATAGCCCTTGAGGTCAATCCCAATATAAGTGCCTTGTTTTTTTGGCGTGAACAAGAGCGTCAAGTACGAATTAGTGGGAAAGTGGTTAAAATCAATGAAAAAGAAAGCAAGTCATACTTTGAAACGAGGCCTTACCTCAGTAAAATAGGAGCGGCCGCTTCAAATCAAAGTCGACCTATTGGTTCTCGCAAAGAGTTAGAAGATAAGTTTGATTCGTTTACTTCAAAGTATCCAAACGGTACCGCTGTGCCTATGCCTTCTGAGTGGGGAGGATACTTAATCATTCCGAACCGCTATGAATTCTGGCAGGGTAGAGAAGGTAGACTTCACGACCGTCTAGTCTTCATTCTGGAAGACGGCAATTGGAATATTCAGCGCATTCAACCTTAAATGCTGGTATAAAAAAACCCCCTCCGTGTGGAGAGGGCTTTTTATTCAAAGTCCAGTAAAGGATTAGAGCTTACCGTTTAGGTCAGCACCAGCCTTAAACTTAGCTACTTTCTTAGCAGCGATTTTGATTACTGCACCAGTTTGTGGGTTACGACCATCACGAGCTGCACGCTGTGAAACAGAGAAAGAACCGAAACCTACTAGAGATACACGGCCACCGCCTGCTAATGTAGAACCTACGTTACCAGTAAAAGAATCCAAAGCTGCTTTAGCTTGTGCTTTAGAGATGCCAGCGTCTGCTGCCATTGCGTCGATCAATTGTGCTTTGTTCATTGCAATTAGTTTTTATTAGTTGTTATTAATACGAATGCTTATCAAATATAGCCGAAATTTGCATCTATCCAAGTATTCACGGGGGTTGAGGAAAAAAAAGTTTAGCAAAAATTGTTAATAACTCAGATTTGAAGCAAAAGTGAGTATAAACACTCATTAATCAAGGGGTAAAACCGCCACTTTAAGCCCGTTTATGAATGATTTTGAATCCATATTCTTCCTTCCGTTGGGCTTAATCTCAATGATTTCAACACTTCCGAGGGGGTAATCAAGATATAAATGCTTTTCAAAAACGCGTAAAACTGGTTTTTCGGCCGCAAGCATTGACGAAGAAACTCTTGCCCTCATAAACTTAAAATCTCCATAATAGGACCCCGGAAAAGGGTTGAGTCCTAAGATTTGTTGTACCAATTCGTCTGGAGTTCTGGATAAATCAAGCTTGCTGTTGTCTTTACTGAGTTTCGGAGCATGAGTAGCTAGCTCATTATTCTGGGCTTTCGGGCTAATCGTACCATTAACAAGACCTTCAACGGTTTTTAATACAAGCTCTGGGCCTAATGACATAAGTTCATTATGAAGTTCGCCCGTGGTCATACCATCTTTTATTGGATGTTCAATCTGTAAAAGCGTACCGCCAGTATCTATTTTCTTGTCTAACAAAAATGTGGTGAGTCCCGTAGAACGGTCACCGTTAATAATTGCCCAATGTATCGGCGCCGCACCTCTATATTTTGGCAACAATGATCCGTGTAAGTTAAATGTGCCTAAGGCAGGCATGGACCAGACTATTTCAGGGAGCATTCTGAACGCCACAACAATGAATAGATCTGCATTTAACGACCGCAGTTGAGTAACAAAATCTTCATCTTTTAGATTAGTGGGCTGTAACACCTTTAAGCCATTTCTAACGGCGCATACTTTTACTGCGCTTTCTCGCAGCTTTCGTCCACGCCCAGCTGGCTTATCGGCAACGGTGATAACCGCAGGTATTGTATAGCCGGCCTCAATTAAAGCTTCAAGAGGAGGAACAGCAAATTCCGGCGTTCCCATATATACAATACGTGTATTAGTTCTTAAGCTCATCAGGGTTGCAATTAAGATCGAACCAAATATCATCAAAAGAATGACCATCTCTTAGCATTTGTTCGATAATCATAGGATCTGGATAATGATTGAAAGTACATGCGCTGCACTTACCACATGACTTATCATCCGTTTGACCGAAGTAATGCGCTATTTGTGTGGTCATGCATTCTTCACTTTTCAAGAAAGCTAGCATCGCATTGGTGCGTTCTTTTTTAGCATTGATATAAGCATCAACAAAAGTGGAAGGAAAGCTTACGTACTTATCGGCAGAACGCGGTTCCATGAACTGAATAGCACTTTTGTTGTCTGCGGCCTGGTATTCTATGAGCCCCTTGGTCTGAAACGAGAGTAACAACTTATCAAAATCAGAAGGGGTTAACATAGCCATTGCAGCCAAACGTTTTCGATCGAATCTAACGGGTCCATCAACAGCGAGTGGATACATTCTATAGAGGGCCACGAGAACTTCTTTTGTTTCCTGAGTAAGGCCATTCCAGTTTTCAGGAGTAGAGGTAAATTTGATTTTAGGAACAGTAAAAGCAGATTCAATGAATTGCCAATAACCTCGTTGCTGTATCAGCTTAATGAAGTTTAGCAACTTCGGAATGGGTAAATCAAATCGTTTGGCTAGATCAACAATATTGAATTCAATCTTTTCTTCAAGTCCACTACCTATTGCTATTTGATGCTTGCTGCAAAACGCTTTATAAAAAGTCTCTACAGCCTTGATATCTGGCAATTCTTCGATGCTCTTGTTCAACCTTTCGAAATCGTATTGATTGTAGAGCAGATGTGTATTACCCGTCGCGCCATTTCTTCCTGCACGGCCTATTTCCTGATAGTAGCCTTCCAGGGTATCAGGGACATCCCAATGCACAACCCAGCTCACGTCGCCTTTATCTATTCCCATACCAAAAGCAGTCGTAGCCACCATTACTTTGACTTCATTGGCAATCCACGCTGCTTGGTTCTTGATTTTAATAGCGTCTTCTACTCCCGCATGGTAAAAACAACTAGCAAACCCTTCATTAGAGAGTTGGTTGCTCAGCCCTTCACAGCTTCGTCGAGTCTTTGCATAGATAATCCCCGTTCCTTCAAGTTTCTCCATGAGCCGTAACAACTGCTTTTCTTTATTAGGCGTAAAGTGCCGGTGAAGAATTAAGTTGTCTCTCCGAACCGATCCTTCAAAAACCTTAGCATCGGGAATGCGCAACTCTTGAAGTAAATCCACCTTTACGCGAGGTGTGGCAGAGGCCGTTAAGGCTATGGTAGGGGTATCAGGAAGTATTTCCTTGACTTTGTGAATATTTAGGTAGGACGGTCGAAAATCGAAACCCCATTGAGAAATGCAGTGTGCTTCATCAATGGCAATCAATGAAATTTCAGCATTGCTCAGGTATTCAAGAAAAAGTGGATTTGACAATCTTTCAGGAGCGAGGAAGGCGAATTTGTACTTGCCATACCTGAGGTTTCTGAATGCTTCATCAAGCTTTCGGACCGAATAAGAGCCTTTGAAGTGGTAACTTTTGATTCCCCGCCGGACCAATCCGTTATGTTGGTCCTCCATCAATGCAACAAGAGGAGATATTACTAGTGTAGTTCCTGGGTAGATGATTCCTGGTATTTGATAGCAAATAGATTTACCACCTCCTGTGGGCAAGAGTCCAATGGTATCTTTTCCAGACAGTATTGAGGTAATGATTTCTCCTTGTAATCCTCGGAAATCATCGTAGCCCCAATACTTTTTTAATACCGCCCTTGCTTTGTCTATCATAGCCTATCTAAAATGAAGGCAACGCGCTCTTTTACAGGGATTTTGGGTACTACTACGAGTTCATAGCCTAATTCCTCGTAAGCATCGATAATGAACTTCTCTACCTCTATACAGTCTTCGAGCGTTTCCATACGTTCACTATCCAATGCATGTATTTCGGGCCATACTGGCAGCAAGAAGACCTTATCAAAGCGACGTTCATTCATGTCCTGTACCCAACGATCCATTGGTGCAACATTGCCTTTTAAAAGGTAGGCATACGAATCGAGAACAGTACGGTCGTAAAAACTTTTAGTTCCCAACATAGCACTATCGTATTGCTCATTACGTAAGTTCCATACCACATCGGTGAAGCCCATAAGGTCTTTCCAAGGAAGTATATCACTGCCTTTTTCCAAGCTGTCGCTGATTATTTCGCGTGCCTGCTCATGAAAAACTTGGTGTCCCAGCTCTTCTAATGCTTGACTTACAGTGGTTTTTCCTGTTGCAGGTGCACCAGTTAATACAATTCTCGTCGTTTTCAATGGGTATGAGATATCTTCGTAGAAGAACAAAAATACTTTTAATGGGCCGATTCCTGTACCTATTTCTCTTAGTTGTTATGATGAGCTTTTCCACAAGTGGACAAAGCAAATCGGCCATCGCAAATTTTCAAAAAGCTAAAGAGGCTTTTAAGCAAAACGATGAAGAGAAGGGTTGGATATATTTAGAAAAGGCCATCAAAAAAGGCGGTAATACCTATTACCAACCTTTGATTTTTGCTGGTGACCGTCGGTTTAAGGAAGGTGATATTCTCCAGTCAATAGCGTACTACGATAGAGCGCTCCAGATTCAAGAGCTTTCCAGCATTCATTTGAAGAAGAGTATTGTTTACAAGTATGCTGGCGAATTTGATCTAGCCATTGATTCTTATCAACTATACATGAAGAATGCTCGGATGTCTAAGGAACGATTCCGGGCTTCAGAATTGGCGTTAGATAATCTGAAATTCACCAGGAAGAAGTATGAAGAATATGTGAGTATTAATGCTCCACTAGAGGTAGTCAAACTCGTTTTTAGTGATGAGAAAATGGAGTATTTTCCTTCGCCCACTGGAGATGACAGGAAGTTGTTATTTACTGCACGAATGGTGCTAGACGGAGCACCTTTAGACGAGAATTTATTTGTGGCACAGCGCTCTGGTCGAGGATGGGAGAGTAATGCTAAACCAGTCTTAGGACGTGTAAATACAAGAATAAATGAGGGTGCCTCAAGCATAAGCGCCGATGGAGAGTACATGGTATTCACAGCTTGTAACAGACCAGATGGTGTAGGGAGTTGTGATTTGTACTATAGCTATTTCGATCCAGTGAAAGGTTGGGGGTTCCCGGAATTACTCCCAGGGAAAATTAATACTAAGCGCTGGGAGAGCCAGCCTACCTTGGGACCGGATGGCACAACCCTTTATTTTGTTCGAGGCTCTCACAGTCAAGCAGATGATCTAGACATTATGGTAGCTTACAAAGATGATGAAGGGAATTGGTCCACGGTAGAGAAGTTGCCTTCTGAGGTTAATTCATCGGGCCGTGAGCGCAGTCCATTCATACACTTTGACGGAACAACACTGTACTTCGTCTCAGAACGAAGTCCTTCTATTGGCGGGTCCGATTTCTTTATGGTCAAAAGACTTTCGGATTCTACCTGGTCAGCACCAGAAAACTTAGGTTTTCCGTTGAATAGTTTCGGAGATGAATTCTCTCTAGTGGTTAATGCAGCCGGTACTCATGGTTACCTCAGTTCAAATAGAGGAAAAGAGTTCATTCCAAAACAGGACGCTATGGCTGAAATGGATTTGTATGAGTTCACTCTACCAGATAAAATGAAGCCTGAGCAACGCCTATTCAAAGATTTTGTCGTTGTCAATGAGGCTACACGTATTCCTCTAGGTCTCGCCAATGTGAAACTTAAAGGCTTAAATGATCAGGAGGTTTATGCGGGTACCAGTTCGAAGAATACGGGTTTGGTAAGAGCGATGCACGACGGAGCAAATGATTTACGCATAAGTGCCTATAAAAAAGGGTTCTTGCCGTATTCAGCAGTGGTCTCTAAGGGTGATTTGATGGATGCTACTACGATTTATGAATTGCCACTCACTCCACTGAAATCAGCAGATTCATTTGTGTTAAGAAATCTTTTGTTTGATACTGATAAGAGCGAATTGCTTGCGGCCAGTGAGCAAGAATTGAGACTGTTGAAGAAACTTCTATTAGATAATCCTAGTCTTAACGCGACCATTGTTGGTCACACAGATAATCAGGGTGGAAAGAGCTATAATCAAAAGCTCAGTGAAGACCGTGCGACGGCTGTACTAGAATGGTTGATTGATAGCGGAATAGAATCAGGTAGATTAAAAGCCCAGGGCGAAGGGATGGATCAACCGGTAGCCACCAACGATACAGAAGAGGGAAGAGCCTTGAACAGACGTACTGAGGTTCGACTGCGCTAGCCTTCGTATTTATCTTTCCACATGGCCTTTAGCTGGACGCTGATTTGCAGTTCTTTTGGGTTGGCTGCAGGCGACCACAATACACTGCCTTTAATGTCTTTTGGCAAGTATTCTTGCACAACGAAGCCCCCTGAGTGATCGTGGGGGTATAGATACCCTTTGCCGTGACCTAAATCCCTTGCAAGTGCACTCGAAGCATTTTTTAGATGATCTGGGACTTCAAGGTTCCCCGTTTGCTGAACCAATTTTTGTGCCTTGCCAATGGCAGTGTAAGCACTGTTTGATTTTGGTGAAGTGGCCAAATAAATAGTGCACTGGCTCAAGATGATCCTGCTCTCTGGCCATCCTACGCGCTCCACAGCACTAAAGGTTTCATTAGCGAGCATCAAGGCGTTTGGATTGGCGAGGCCAATATCTTCCGCTGCCGAAATGATCAATCTACGCGCAATAAACTTCACATCTTCACCACCTTCTATCATCCGAGCGAGGTAGTATACCGCAGCTTGTGGATCGGAGCCTCTAATGGATTTTATGAAAGCTGAAATGACGTTGTAATGCTCGTCACCACCTTTGTCGTATCTAATTTGTGCGTTGCTTAGGACATTCTGCGCGAACTCTTCATCTATCGGCACACCCGACTGCCCTTGCTGAAAACAGAGCTCTACAAGGTTATAGAGCTTCCTTGCATCGCCCATACTTTGGCGAATCAAGAAGTCGTGTGCGGTGATCTTGAGTTCTTTTTGGGAAGCGTATTCTGTCGCATTCGCCAGGTCAATCATCTTAGTCAGATCCTGTTTTGAATGTGAATTCAACACATACACCTGCATCCTAGAAAGCAATGCTGCATTGATTTCAAAAGACGGATTCTCTGTAGTGGCACCGATCAGCGTGATCCAACCTCGTTCAACAGCGTGGAGCAGACTATCTTGTTGGCCTTTGTTAAAACGATGAATCTCATCGATAAAAAGGATGGGTCGCTTGCTGTCAAAAAGGCTCTTTTTTTCAGCTGTTGCCAGCACTTCACGTACATCTTTGACACCAGCACTTACAGCACTTAGTTGATACAAAGGCGCATCTAGTTCTTTGGCTAAGAGCAGCGCAAGTGTTGTTTTCCCAACTCCTGGGGGTCCCCAGAGGACGATGGAGGGTAATCTTCCGATGTCTAAGCTTCGGCGCAATGCGCCATTTTGACCTACGAGGTGTTCTTGGCCTAAATATTGGTCCAATGTCTGTGGTCGAAGCTGTTCTGCAAGCGGTTTCATAACTCGAAAGTAACTATCTTTTCCCTATGTCTGAATGGAGTAAATATGGAATTCACAAGGGTCTGTTCTTATGGCCTGGTTTATGGGTACTTACGGCATGGCTCATCTTTGCTTTTGAGCATGCTTCTGGAAGCTCATTGAGCGCTTATGGATTAACACCAGGAAACTTAGGAAGTTGGTACGGACCTCTTACTTTTCCCTGGTTGCATGGAGATTTGAATCACATTACGAGCAATACTATTAGTTTGTTTTTTGTTGGCGCCTTGATTCGTTACAGTTTCCCAAAAGTATTCGATAAGGTGTGGGTCATGAGTTTACTTGCACCTGGCATTATTTTATGGTTCATAGGTCGTCCAAATGTTCACATTGGCGCTAGTGCTTGGCTGTATGCTTTAGTAGCATTTGTATTCTTTAGTGGTGTACTACGGTTACATATACGCCTGCTGGCACAGAGTATGCTTATGGTGTTCTTATACGGGAGCTTTGTATGGGGAGTGTTGCCTCACGATCCGTCCATTAGTTATGAAGGGCATTTGAGTGGGGCAGTAGTAGGGTTCTTGATCGCAATCTGGTTTCGAAAGATTGAACCTATTGAGTCACTTAAAGACCAGAAGCCAATTTTAGAGGAGGAGGTTCTTTGGGATGATTGGAAGCATCCCTACGAACGAGCGTTGGACTTCGAAGAGGTTAACCCAACTCTTGATACACCGTCGATACGGCCACAAGGCCAGCAGTTTCGGTACGAAGACGGCTCGAGCCCAGATGAATTGGCCTAGCGCCAGAATCTAATGCCAATTCTATCTCAGCCGGAGAAAAGTCGCCTTCAGGACCAATCATGATAGTTGTTGCTACATTGGCATCAAGAACTTCTTTCAACGACGATTTATGACCATTTTCACAATGGGCTATTAACAGGTTGGAATGTTCTTGAGCGATGAATTCCTTGAATGATAAAGCCGACTGTACTTGGGTTAGCTTTCCTTTTAAACTCTGCTTCGTTGCGCTCAGAACAATTTTTCGGAGTCGTTCCTCCTTTATGATCTTACGCTCACTATGGTCGCAAACAATAGGTACAATTGTATCTATTCCCATTTCAACAGCCTTTTCTACAAACAGCTCGATACGGTCCATATTCTTCGTGGGTGCGATCGCGATGGTCAAGGAATAAGGGACTGTTCCGAAATTGGATTTTACTTTATTAATTGAGCCGTAAACCTTTGATTTAGAGGCGAATGATATTTCTCCTTGATAAAGATTTCCATCGCCTGTGATAAAGTCAATACGATCACCTGTAGATTTTCTTAGGACTTTAACACAATGCTGAACTTCTGCTGCGTCGAGCTGAAATTCATTGCCGGAAATATGTCCTAAAAAGAGCTGCATTTAAACGCCTACTTTATCTTTTGTTCTGTTGAGTGGACGCTCAATCTGTTTTTCAATGAATTCGATGATTTTACCGGCAACATCCACTCCAGTGACGTTTTCTACGCCTTCTAATCCTGGAGATGAATTTACCTCTAAAACCAACGGTCCACGTTCACTTCGAAGCATGTCCACACCTGCAATATTAAGACCTAGAGCTTTACAAGCCGCTACCGCTGTCTTTTTTTCAAGTGCACTTAGCTTCACCTTGGTTCCTTGACCACCTCTGTGAAGGTTAGATCTGAACTCACCTTCTTGTCCTTGGCGCTTATACGCAGCAATGACTTTCCCACCTACGACAAAGGCTCTAATATCTGAGCCACCGGCTTCCTTGATAAACTCTTGTACTAGAATGTTAGCATTAAGGCCATAAAACGCTTCTATGACGCTCTTAGCAGCCGTCTTAGTTTCTGCCAGTACCACTCCAAGTCCCTGTGTGCCTTCCAAAAGCTTAACAATTAGGGGAGGACCACCTACAGTTTTGATCAGATTATTCACATCACGCGGTTGCTTTGCGAATACAGTTTTTGGAATACCAATACCGTGTTTTGCCAAGACCTGAGTAGCACGAAGTTTATCTCTTGATCGAACCAATGCCAAGGAGCTGAGGGTAGTGTAGATATTCTTAACTTCAAATTGACGGATAATTGAACCGCCGTGAAAGGTCACAGATGCTCCGATACGTGGGATAATCGCCTGGAAATCGGTCAATTCCTGTTCACCGAGATAAACATTGTTGTTTCCAGTTTCCATTCCCACATAGCAATGGTTATGGTTAATTACATGAGCTTCATGACCACGCTCTTGAGCCGCCTCGGCAAGCCTTTTAGTACTGTATAACGCTGGGTTAGCGCTTAGGATGGCAATTTTCATTCTCTATTTAGTAACGTCTACTATATATCCTGATTCTAACAAATTTCTACCTACAAGCATATCATAGGTAAGAAGGGTACGGTCGGAAAATCCAACCAACACGCGGTGACTTGCACCTGCGAGTTCAATTTGCGTTTCGACCATAGGTCGAGCTTTACGACGTCCGAAAGAATTTCGAACATTTCTCACGATAAACTCTGAAAATATCAATTCTTCGCCTGTATATAAGTCACTTTCAGGATCGAAGAGTATTACTCTCAGCTCATTTCTTTCCTCATCTATAATGATAGAGGAGGCGTGCAAGGCACAAGTGGCCGCACCAGTATCTACCCTGGCGTGTAGATTATTCACCGCTAATTCGGGCAGCTGCACCTTGGCAGTGGCACCGATAACAATGGACGCTTTCATACGGCAAAAGTGCATTCTTTTACCTTTTCAACAACATCACTTTAAAAATTTACTAAAATTTAACCTTTGCGGAAGCTGAGATGCTTAAATCGGACGATTCCCCTGCGAGATAATTGTAGTAGCCGGCGATGCCGACCATAGCTGCATTGTCTGTAGTATACTGAAAGGGAGGTATATAGGTGTTTAAACCATCGCGTTCACCCAATGCGGTGAGCCTTTTTCTAATTTCAGAGTTTGCGCTAACACCACCCGCAATAGCCACATGTTGGCAATCGGTGTCTTTAATGGCCTTTTCGAGTTTTTTAAAAAGTACATCTAATAGTGCATTCTGATAGCTCGCACAAATGTCTGCTTTGTGATCTTCAACAAAATCCGGGTCCTGTTGCACTCTTTTTTGAAGCGCATACAAGAAACTGGTTTTCATGCCTGAGAAGCTGAAGTTGTAACCGTCCACTTGTGGACGACCGAATTCCATGAATTTTGGATTCCCTTTCTTCGCCAGGCGATCTAATTGCGGACCTCCTGGGTAAGGTAAACCTATGATTTTCGCTGCTTTATCGAAAGCTTCGCCAACTGCATCATCTATAGTTTCTCCAAGAATACGCATGTCTTTAGGGCTATGAACTTGGACAAGCTGTGTGTGTCCTCCACTCACAGTTAAGCACAGAAATGGAAAGCCAATGGGGGTACTATGGGCATCTTCAATAAGATGTGCTAGAATGTGTGCATGCATATGATGCACAGGTATCAAAGGAACATCCAAAGTCATGGCGAGACTTTTGGCGAACGAAGTTCCAACGAGTAATGAACCCATTAAGCCTGGACCGTTAGTAAAAGCGATGGCATTTAGCCGTGAAGGTTCGATATTTGCTACCTTTAAAGCACGGTCAATCACAGGCACTATGTTCTGTTGATGCGCCCGGGAAGCCAATTCAGGAACTACACCACCATAAGCCGTATGTACCGCTTGAGAAGCAACTTCATTGGACAATACACTATTTCCATGCAGCACTGCAGCAGAGGTATCGTCGCAACTACTTTCAATTGCCAATATGTAAGGAGTGTTATTCATGAATGAGTCAAAAGTACAGCAAAATCGTCTGAAAACTTGGCGGTACTATACCTTGATGTCGGCTTTTTCCGTCCTTTTGATATTGGCCTTAGCGGCCACTGTTACTTTGAATTCAAGACCTTTCCAAAAGTGGCTATTCGCCGGTTACGTGGCACCTTCATTGGCAGAGAGAGAACTATCTATTGATTTTTCAGGCTTTGATTATCAATTCCCAAGCTCCTTTTTCTTTGGGCCAACCACTTTGAATTACAGAGACAGTGCCCTGATTACCGTCACGAATATTGAGTTGCACGATGTATTCTGGTCATCTCATATCGGCGTTCGAAACATTCTTGTGAATCAATGCGAACTGCATTCACCCTTGGACGGCGAACGGGTGAAGGGCTTCATTAATAGCTTCAATTCGGACTCAGACAATGCTGGACAATCATTTCAAGCAACCATAGGTGCGATTTCACTCGATTCAATTCACGGAAGTAGCACCAGCAATGATATCTCGTGGACTATCAGTGGTGAAACTGGGAATGTGGTCCTTGATGATGAATTGAGCGCAGAGGATGTGTCTCTTCTTGCAGTGCTCAATGGTGTTCAGTTCGAAGTGGAAGCCGCAAACATCAGCAAATCATCAGAGGGCCATATTAACTTCGATTATTTATTGACTTCTAACGGTATAGCTAAGGCCTCGGGTGGCGTGAGCGGTTTTGTAGATTCCTTGTATTTTGAGGGATCAATTCAAACAGATACCTCAATTGAATTAGCTTCAATAGGTATAGAAGAGTACGAGTCAATTTTGCAGGCTTGTGAATTCTCATTTAATGGCTCATGGTACAATTCCGAATTTACTGGTCGAGTATCAGGAGGAAATTCTAGCTACTCAATGCGCTCAACATTGACTCAAAAGGAGTCGGATCCCTATAGAATAAGTACCGATTTTGAATTAAGTCATGAATTATATCAATGGCCCATTTTCGCCGGTTTAGAGCCTATTTTAAGTGTTTTTCGTCCAAAAAACGTCCAAATTGGTATTAAAACAGATTTTTCCGACTTTTCTTGGTCAACAGTTTTGACAGATAAAAACAACCGCTGGGAGCTCTCAAGCGAAAGTCAAAACGATCCAGTTCGAGGAATGCTATTAAGTAATCAGCTAGCGCTTGGACCTATTGAATCTGCCAAGGCTCAGATGAGCATCCTGCCCAATTTGAGCGCAGTACTTGGTGGGGATGACTTTGAAATCTTAGCGGCTCTACCAGAAATACGTACTAACGGCGAGAAGATTAAGGGGTTGAATGCGCGCTTTGAGCACCGACAAGATAACGACTCACTGTGGCTTAGTTCACTTGATCCAAATTTTGATATAGAGTTATATGGCAGCAGAAAGGGCAAGATTAATAAGGTCTCGGGGATTATTAATGCCTTAAATCTTGCATTAGTAGATTCTAGCAGTTCTGGACAAATACTTTCTACATCTGCTAAGGCAATTTGGACGGATGAGGCTATTGGAACACTAGCATTTAATGACTTTGTTCTCTCTCGTCCTGATGATGTTGTCTTTTTAAGTGAATTAAACTTAAAACACCAAATGATCCAGGATGAACGCTCTTTTGCAATCAAAGGTGATGTCCTAGATACTCGTATTACAGGTAAATGGAACTTAACAGATTTGTATAAAATTAAAAATCTGATAATCGATGATTTAATCTCAGAGAAATCAGCTTTTTGGCCTGAAACCAAGGTGAATTTTCACCTTCGGGCCGGAGACGTTAATTGGCTTTTTGATTTATTTAGTCTAGACTTTGGTCTCGGTCAAAACAGTTTTGTGGAATTTCAATTTGATGGTACAAAGAAAACCTGGTCTTCAGTAATTGAATTAGAATCAATTTTTTATAGCGACCTAGAGTTAAAAGAGGTACAGCAAAACTCTTCTGTTTCTAATGGTGAACATTATTTAATCTTTACCACTGAAGAACTCAATTTTGATGCAATTGAATTATCTGAATTGAGCGTGGAATTGACCGGAACTACGGATGATAAGTCCATTAAATTCTTAGGAATAATTAAGGACACGATACCTTCGAATGTGAGCTTGAATGCAACATTATCGAATAATAAGTTAAACATCGCTGATTTGAATTTCAACATTGGAGATTCATACTTCGAACTAGATCAAAATACAGGAATCGTTTGGGAGTGGCCACAGATCAATATAAATCGAATGTTACTCAAAGGATCGGACGGTGAATTTGAAATAGCTAGTCAGTTTATTAACTCCAAGAATCCTGAATTGTCTTTTGGTGCGAAGAACATCAAATCAAGCGTATTAAATTACTTGCTTAGAACACCAAATGCTGAACTTTCAGGAATTTGGAACTCGAAGATTAAGCTTAGAGAATCTTTGACGGATATACATGCAATAGGCTCATTAGAAGTTAAAGATTTTGGTTTTAATGGACATCAATACGGAAGATTTAATGCAAGCGGTACTTACAGTGCTCAAGAAGGATTAAAGGCTTTTGGACAGTTAAGGCAAGATAAATCAAGCTCTTTTTCTTTCAATATGGGATATTCTCCTGTGAGGGACGAGCTGGATTTACGGGCCAGTATTGATAATTTTGTAGTTAATCCATTTAACGATTTGTTTGATGGTGTTCTGGACAATTTTTCCGGAGTAATACAAGGAGGATTACAGGTATACGGGCCACTTTCTGACTATTCATTGAATGGTGATATTAGTATGAGGGATGGTCAATTCTCTTTACCTATTGTCGGTGCAGCGTTTAGTGCGAGCGATCTTGTTGATATTAAAATCAACAATAGTGAAATTACTATTGATACCACACAATTTATTAACCAGAGCGATAGTACTACTGCACTATTATATGGAACTATTTTTCATGATACCTTCGACAGTTTAGAGTTTGACCTAAACCTCGTTGGAGACAGTTTACTTGCCGTAGATCTAAAGCGTGATTTAGATGGATACTTCTATGGACAGGCTGTAATTTCAGGTAATGTTTTACTTGAAGGACCTTTAGAACAGCTTCATTTAGATTTATCTGCAACAACATTATCGGGAACCGATCTGAAAATACCCTTGGACAACCCAACAACTGTAGAATTGCCGAGCTACATAAAATTCAGTGATGTGCGAGTCCCTCGAAGAGATAATGTTTTGAAACAAAATTTAAAATATTTCACTACCGATTTAACAGTTAAAGTTACACCAGATGCGATAATTGAATTGGTCCTAGACGAAGTACTAGGAGATGTGATCAAAGCGCGTGGGAACGGTAATATACGGCTTAAGATAATGGAAGATGAAAGCCTAGAGCTTTACGGGTTATATACTCTTGAATCTGGTGATTATCTGTTTACATTACAAAACATCATAAACAAACCATTTGAAATCATACCCGGGGGTACAATATTGTGGAGTGGTGATCTTTATGAGGCACAAGTCAATATAGACGCCAAATATTCGCTCTCTACTGATCTTCAAGGTTTGGTTTCTAACGTCAATTATCAAAATGAAAACGTTAATGTAGATCTAATCATTAATCTAACTGGAGACTTAATGAATCCAAATATTGCGTTTAAGGTTGACTTACCTGATGCTCCACCAAGTTATCTCGAAGAATTACAACGTCATTTTTTGAGTGAGGATGCTATCAATTACCAAGCTTTTTCTCTTTTACTTCTTGGCGATTTTTATCAGCAAGATTTAGCTGTTCAAGAAGGATTTGACTTTGGAGGGTCAGTAAGCAGGAATACTTCAGAGTTACTTGTAAGTGAATTTGGCAGTTGGCTGGCAGCAGGAATAGGATCATATGTCGATTTAGAATTAGACTATACTAGTGGTACAAATCCCTATGAGATATTAGGTACAACTCAAAATCTTAATCTCGACCTAGGTAAGGATTTCCTTGATGGTAGACTGAGTATTAATTCTTCCTTGGATATTCCTATTGGTCAATCGGGGACTTCTACACTATTGCTTGGAGATACGGAGATCATATATTCACTAACAAAAGACGGAAGAATCAAACTCAGAGCGTTTAACAGAAGCAATCGTAACGATCCGTTGATGCAGAATTCCGGTCCATACACACAGGGTATAGGTATCCTCTTTCAAAAAGAATTTGACTCTGTCTTAAAAGATTAACCTTGCGCTTCGATGATCGCGATAGCTTCCACCAGTGAGTCTACGTAATAATCAGGTTCAGAAGTGTGCGGCTTTAATCCATGTCCTGTTTTCACCCGAATGGTGGTTACTCCAGCGTTTTTACCAGCTTCGATATCTCTCGGTGAATCACCAATTAGAAAGCTCCTGTTTAAATCAATATTGAACCTATTTTTTGCAGCCAAGAGCATGCCTGGTGAAGGTTTCCGGCACTCGCACGGAATCTTATATTCTGGAACTTCACCTTCAAAACCGCCGTGCGGGTGGTGTGGGCAGAAGTAAATGGCTTCCACAAAGGCGCCTTGCTCACCTAGTTGGGTCTCCATCTTTTTATGAATGTTACCTAATTCTTCGATAGAACACAGTCCTCGTGCGATCACGCTTTGATTTGTGATCACAACTACGAGATAACCAAGCTTGTTCAACTTCTTGATACAATCAGCTGCGTAAGGGTACAATTCAAAATCCTCAGGTCTGTGAATGAGATCAGTGTCTATATTGATTACACCATCACGATCGAGGTATACACATTTTTGTGGCCTGTTTAAGTTTCGCGCAGCAACCTTTCCAGAGGAAATGGCTTGTTCTACTTTTTCCAATCGGTCCGGAGTACCCATATCTTTGAGATACTCAGGTGTATTGTAGGCATAGACATTTAATCGTTCGTGAAGGGTAGGGAAGATGTCTTTTCCGAAATCTGCTTTAACGCCTTCTTCCAGGTGTTCTAAGACCACGGGATTAAAAACATAAGCCGCTGCATTGACTAGATTTCTGTAAACTAGGCCTTCAGGGTGTGGCTTTGCGTAAAAGGCACAAACCTTGTCGTTTTCATTAACATCGAGCAGATCACTATCGTAAGGATGATCATTAGGGTGAACCACTAAGGTAGCATCCGCATCCTTCGATTGGTGAAAGGCAAATAGTCGATGTAAATCCATATTCATCATTACATCACCATAAAGAACAATGAACGGCTCCGTCAGATGCTCTTGCAGGGCTTTAACACCACCCACTGTTCCTAACGGAGTTGGTTCGACGTAATAGTGAATGCGTATTCCAAAGGCTTCTCCTTTTCCGAAATGATCTTCAATGTGATGATACAAATGATTGACAATGAGCCAAACATCGGTAAACCCATGGTCTTTTAGAAGGTTGATTTGATACTCAAGAATGGGCTTGCCGAGAACTGGCATCATAGGCTTGGGAATATCGTCTCTGACTTTTGCAAGACGGGTTCCTTTACCACCGGCAAGAATGAGTGCTACCTTCATAGTTAGATATTTGCTCAAACCTAAGAAGCTTTAAGGAGCTAATAAAGTCTTCTAACGAAAGATTCTTAACATACTTACCTTGAGTATCGTTATTACCCAGTTCACTGGTGAAAATGGGAATCAAAACTATAAAATGTTGAAAAGGAAGCAGTTCAATAAAGAACAGAACAGCCCCCCCCTTCAGGAGCTAATTTTTTTTCAAATTTTTGAGTCCTACCTATTGCAAAAATGAAAATAGCCGTTACATTTGCAACCTCAATTAAAGCACGGTCCGGTAGTTCAGTTGGTTAGAATACAAGCCTGTCACGCTTGGGGTCGCGAGTTCGAGTCTCGTCCGGATCGCCAACAATTAGAAAAGCCCTCGGAGAAATCCGGGGGCTTTTTCTTTCCGCGCGCTAGCGCTTTTTCTTTTTAGTTCTTGTTTTGTGCAGTTCACAATACCTACTATCTGCAATTGCCTCACGTTCGCATTTAGCTCCAGAATTAGTCTTAAAACTGCATTTACGATAAACGACTTTTTTGGTGAGTGTCTTTTTCTCACGTAGAAAGGGCAAGTCAGCAGTTCGTTCAGGCAGACATATACTGCAGGGGAGCAAACCTCTTTGAAGAGCTGTTCGTTCCTCAATTCTAATTTGTCCATTTCTTAAATATCGACAACCATCTACATGGTACCGCGCTCCGGAGGCATTGATGCCACGTGTTGTAAAAACAATAATTTCAGCGATAGCAGTAGAATCTGGAACAGGCTGTGCTTTCGCTTGCGTTGGAAATAAACTAATTATTCCAAGGGCTATTGCATATAAGTGATTTCTCATCATTTAGTAAAATTATTAATTCTCTTAGATTAAGATGCCCTTCTAATTTGAATGTGATTCTTGAACGTTGAGTAAGACTATGAATACAATCGATATTTTGGTGTGGAACTAATTCTATTCATGTCTGTACAGTTGTGGTAAGTGCGTAGATTTGTAAGATGAAAAAGATTTTTACAGTGCTTTTTGCTCTTTTTAGCCTTTCTATATGTGCGCAGGGGAACCTTACGGATTCCTCCGGCAAGAAACAAGGCAAATGGGTGAAGAAATACGAAAGCGGTAAAACCAGATATACGGGTACGTTCAAAAACGACATACCCGTGGGAACATTTATCTATTATTTTGAAAGAGAAGGTGGTAAGATGTCTGAAATCTCCTATAGAGGAACAACAGGCGTGGGCTATGCAAAGCTTTACCACAGATCTGGCGTCCTTCAAGCAGAGGGTGTTTATAATGCTCAAGTAAAAGACAGTACTTGGACTTATTATTCTCGAAGTGGTGTTTTAACACAACACGAAGATTATAAAATGGGGGAGCTTAATGGTCCTCAACTGACGTATTGGGAGAACGGAAAGGTCAGTCAGCGCATTGATTTCGTTAATGGTGAGGAAAACGGGCATTGGATACGTAAATGGGACGACGGAACTCTACGCACTAAAGGTTCGTTTGAAGATGGTCAATTAGAAGGTGAGTGTAAATACTTTGATGAAGAAGGCAAACTCATAGCGAAAGGTCCCTATCACAATGGGAAAAAGCACGGTACTTGGTATTATTTCGAAGAGAACAAGGTGGTCTTGAAAGAGTTATACAGGTACGGCACACTTGAAAGTGAAACCAAATACGATGAGTAAATCAATTGCTGAAACTACCGTAGTCGTAGGTCTTAGCGGAGGAGTAGATTCCTCAGTCACGGCTTACTTGCTCAAGGAGCAGGGTTACAAAGTCATAGGTTTATTTATGCGGAATTGGGTAGACGAAAGTGTCACAATACACGATGAATGCCCGTGGGTAGAGGACAGCAACGATGCAATGCTTGTTGCGGACAAGCTCGGTATTCCATTTCAAGTCATTGATATGAGTGCTCCATACCAAAAGCGGATCGTTGATTATATGTTTGGTGAGTACGAGAAGGGCAGAACCCCAAATCCAGATGTCCTTTGTAACCGTGAAATAAAGTTCGATTTGTTCTTAAAGACCGCAATATCCATTGGTGCTGATTATGTAGCCACCGGTCATTATGTGCGCAAGGAAACTATCGAGAAAGACGGACTTCAAGTCCATAGATTATTAGGAGGATTAGATCCAAATAAAGACCAGAGTTACTTTTTGTGTCAACTGAATCAGCAGCAATTGAGTAAGGCGATGTTTCCAATAGGACATTTGCAAAAGTCTAAAGTTAGAGAGATAGCCGCCCAAGCAGGATTAGCCACGGCTGAGAAGAAGGACAGTCAAGGGTTGTGTTTTATTGGAAAGGTGCGTTTACCTGACTTCCTGCAGCAAAAATTAGAACCGAAACCTGGTAACGTTTGGGAAATCCCTGATGACTCGGAATTATTTGATAACGAGAGGAATACACTCGAATTGGCTGCTTCTCCTTATGATTTTCATCCAAAATACGGGAAGAAGAGAGGGCGTCATAATGGAGCGCATTATTACACCGTTGGTCAGCGAAAGGGATTAAATATTGGTGGTAGTCCAAAGCCACTTTTTGTTCTTGGAGTAAATACAGAGTTCAATGCTATTTATGTGGGGCAAGGAGATGATCACCCGGGGTTGTATAGAACGGCGTTGAAGATTAGCAACCACGAAGTGCACTGGGTGCGCCAAGATTTAAAGCTCGAAATCGGTCAGACGGCTCGTTATAGAGGACGTATACGCTACCGTCAACCGCTCGTGGACATTACCTTACACCAGAAGGAGGACGCGCTATATATCGAGTTTGATGTACCTGAAAAAGCCATCACACCGGGCCAATTTGCGGCGTGGTATTTGGAGGATGAATTAATTGGAAGTGGAACGATAGCCCATTAGAATGAAGTATATAAGAATGGTAATGGCATATTTGCTTTTTCTGAGCGCTACACAAGCTCAGGAAGCCCATTCTTACAGCGTTTTTCTAACTGCTAAAGAAAACGTCCAACAACTAGATCATCCACAAGAATTCTTGTCGGAGCGTGCATTACGGCGACGTGAAGACCAAAATATAGCTGTAAAACGCTCAGATTTACCCATATCCTTAGATCGACTAGAAGCCATTGAAGACATCGTTTCTTATCAAGGTCGGCATTCAAAATGGCTAAATAGTGTATACGTAGAGGCCACGGCTGAAGAGGTGGTTGCCTTGTCGGAACTTAGTTTTATAAGAGAGATTGTACCAGTAAGCGGTCACATGTACACAACGACTTCTATTATTCCCATTTATGATCACGGTATAGCTGCCGACCAAGCCGATCAAATTACACTTGTTGAAGGCTTACATAATCTTGGTTATATAGGTACGGATATGGTCATAGCAGTGTTAGATGCAGGATTTGTTGGGGCAAATACAGTAGATTTCAATGATTACGGTCAAATCATAGCTACGCGAAACTTTGTGGAAGGTGGTACCAATGTGTATCAAGGATCTTCGCACGGATTCTCCGTACTAAGTACCATGGCTGCGGATAAAAACGGTGTTTTTGTGGGAACGGCACCATTTGCCAAATATGTACTGGTGAAGACAGAAAAGGAGCTCAGTGAAACGCCAGAGGAGATGTACAATTGGATTGCGGGTGCAGAATATGCAGATTCCATAGGTGCGGATATCATCAATAGCTCGCTGGGATACAGTGAATTTGACGATCCTGATGATAATTATACAGTTGATGACCTCGACGGACGTACGAGTATCATCTCATTGGGTGCAGTAGCTGCAGCGAGGACTGGAATGCTCGTAGTTACAAGTGCCGGTAATGCCGGAGGAGGAGCATGGAATAAACTCACTATGCCCGCAGATGCAGATAGCGTTCTCACCGTAGGATCCGTAAACGAATTCGGAATAGTCAGCGGTTTTAGTTCACGCGGATATACGACCGATGGCCGTATTAAACCCAATGTATGTGCAAGGGGAGAAGGTGCCTATGTGTATCGACCTGATGGGATCATTACTCCAGCTAATGGAACCAGTTTTAGTTCACCAATTATTGCAGGAGCTGCTGCCTGTCTATGGGAATCTTCGCCCAGTGCTACGGCGCAAGACGTTATTAAAGCCTTGGAGGTGAGTAGTTCGCACTATTACACTAAGAACGAGCGCATTGGATACGGCATCCCTAATATGAAGTTTGCTCGGTTTTATTTAAGCTCAAATCCCGGGAATGAGATTTCTGTGTATCCAAATCCATTTCCAGACCATCTAATCTTCTTCTTACCCGACGATAATACGACAGATATTTCGCTGGAATTAAGAGATGTGTACGGACGCATCGTGGCGAGTGAGGTAATAACGGGACGACGTTACCAATTCCGATGGGTACCCGGTGAGTACATCGCTGCGGGTACTTATTTCCTTAAAATAACCCGTGGTTCAAAAACGCAGGTTACTCAGGTATTTAAGATCTAATTACTTACCGTCGAAGAAGCCACTCATAACCTTGCGTAGGCCACTCACAGCAAAGAATACAGCGACAAGCATGATTGCGATAGATAGAGCGGTCCAATACCATGCACCACTGGTTCCTTTACCAATATAAAGGGACGGTCCAACGAATATGAAGGGGAAGGACCAAGCCAGTCGAAAAAGGCCTGCGACGATGAGATCTTGATTGCTTTTATTTCCGCTCATTGTTATACGAATCTACAGCAGCTCTTACACTGCCGTGTTTTAATAGTAATTCCTGCGCCAATTCACTCTCGATATCGAGCGCTTCAGCAACCATACGTATACCGCGATCTACCAACTTATCGTTAGAAAGTTGCATGTCTACCATTTTGTTGCCTTTCACACGCCCTAATTTGATCATGGTAGCCGTAGTAATCATATTCAGTACCATCTTCTGGGCAGTTCCAGATTTCATACGTGTAGAGCCTGTGAGAAACTCAGGACCAACAACTACGGCAATCTCGTGCTGAGCCGCCATTCCTAGGGGACTCCCTGCGTTACATGTAATACAACCGGTTAACAGCCCTTGATTGTTCGCAGCCTCAATTCCTCCAATAACGTACGGCGTGGTGCCACTAGCAGCAATCCCAACAACGGTATCTAATGAATGTATCTCGTACGCTTGTAAATCGTTCCAAGCGCCTGTGGTGCTGTCTTCAGCATTTTCAACAGCCTTGCGAATGGCACTATCACCACCGGCTATTAGGCCAATGACCATATCATGACTAACGCCAAAAGTTGGAGGGCATTCGCTGGCATCTAGAATTCCAAGTCGCCCCGAAGTCCCTGCACCAATGTAGAACAATCGTCCACCTTGCTCCATACGAGGCACCAAAGCCTCAATGAAAGCAGTAATGGAAGGTATTTGCTCACCAACAGCATGTGCCACCTTTTGATCTTCGGAATTGATTCCATGCACTAAATCAGAAACACTCTTGTGTTCTAGGTTTGAATGTAAGCTATCCTGTTCTGTCGTCCTCATTTCTTCTTCTTCATTTTTGCCATGTAGAAGCCGTCATTATGGGCTCCAGGGTCAACAGTACGTTCCTCGACCAATTCAAAATCATCGTTGTTTTCCAAAAACTGTCGTACCTGACGATCATTTTCCATTGGTAAAATACTACAGGTCGCATAAACCAGTGTGCCTCCTGGTTTGAGCATTCTAGGATAACGGTGGAGAATATCGGCTTGAACACCCTCAAGTCGCTCTAAATGCTCTGGCTGAAGTTTCCATTTCGTGTCTGGTTCTCGCTTTATGACACCCGTTCCAGAACAAGGTACATCCAACAAGAGGTAGTCGGCGGTTTCAGTGAGTTTTTCTAAAATCTTCGGTTCTTCCCAAGCTCTAGTATCTACGATATCTAAACCGCTCCGCTGTGTTCTCTTCTTGAGTTCTCCAAGCTTTCGACCCTCAACATCCATGGCGATAAGCTGACCCCGATTCTGCATTAACGCACCTAGTAGCAGCGTCTTTCCACCTGCACCTGCACAGGCATCAATGGTCGTACTACCCGGGGAAGGATTTAAGAAATATCCTATTTGCTGAGAACCGGCATCTTGAACTTCAAAATTTCCGTTCTGAAATCCAGGTATATTGTTTAATCTAGGACGTCCTTCCAGATAAAACGCATTTTCAAATACAGGATGTGTATGCACTTCTATGTTATGCGCTTCCAATTCTTCTAATACCTCGTCAGGGCTCGCCTTCAGCGTATTCACACGAATATTCACTGTATTGGGAACGTTCATGTTTCGTGCAATCTCGGGCCATTTATCGCCCAATTGGCTAGATGCAAGCTCATTGAACCATTCAGAATAGCTCTCCTTATCTTGAATTCGATCTAATTGTGCCAGGCGCTCTTTTACCGGAAAATCTCGCACCGCATCAAACTTTGGCCAATCGGGGAGGGTATAACCTCTCCATTGCCAGTAGATGCCGAAGAGCTTTTGCAAGTCCTTTCGTTTGGTGGAAGGTTCACGCTGGTAAAGTGCCCATAACAAGCCCCACCAACGCACCATTTCATAGGTGTGTTCTGCTACGAAACTTCGATCGCGCGAACCCCACTTTTTATTTTGCTTGAGCAATCTTTCGACTACTCGGTCTGCATAAATGCCCTTTCCAAAGCTCATTTCAAGTGCCTCAAGGACACCCGCCACTGTATTTGGAAATAGACGAGGTTCTTTCATTAGATGGCAGGAAACTTGATCGGATCCTTTTCATTCATCATGGCATAGATTTCCTCAACCATATCGTCTAGCGAAGGCTTAGAGAAATAATCGCCGTCAGAGGCGAATGCCGGTCTGTGATTTTTAGAACTTACCGTTTTCGGCGCTGCATCCAAATATTGATAGCCGCCTTGATCTTCAAGGATGTGCTGGAGTAAGAATGCGCTTGCTCCTCCGCGAACGTCTTCATCTACAACGACCAACGTATTGGTCTTCTTGAGAGAAGCTGCTACATCATGATTGGTATCAAACGGAATGAGGCTCTGTGCATCAATGAGCTCAACACTAACACCCAGCTCTGCGAGTTCGGCGATTGCGGCTTCCGCTATGAAACAGTTTGATCCGTAAGTCAACATAGTAATGTCAGTTCCTTCGTTCAAAACTTCAACTTCACCAATCGGTGTTGTGAATTCACCCAGATTGGTAGGAAGTAATTCCTTACGACGGTAGCCATTGAGACACTCAATCACTAGGGCAGGGTTGTCCAACTGAAGTAATTTGTTGTAGAAACCTGCTGCTTTCGTCATGTTACGCGGAACTAGCACATACATTCCTTTGATACTATTGATAATGGTTCCCATAGGAGATCCAGAATGCCAAATCCCTTCCAAACGGTGTCCTCGTGTACGTACAATAGTAGGTGCCTTTTGACCACCAACAGTACGATAATGTACTGTCGCCAAATCATCGGACATGATTTGAAGGGCATAGAGCAAATAATCCAAATACTGAATTTCAGCAATAGGGCGGAGGCCACGCATGGCCAAACCAATACCCTGTCCCATAATGGTTGCTTCACGAATACCGGCATCTGCTACACGTGTTTCTCCGTACTTTGCCTGCATTCCTTCAAGGCCTTGATTTACGTCCCCAATTTTACCGCTATCCTCTCCGAAGACCATGGTCTGTGGATACAATTCAAAGAGTTTATCAAAATTATCTCTGATAACTATTCTGGCATCTACCTCCTGTGCTTCGTTGTACTGTGCTGGGGTAGAGGATAGTAAGTCGTTAGAAGGGTTCTCACTGTACAGATGTGAGCTGTATCGACGCTCCTGATCAGCCTTCCTCAATGAAAGCCAATTCTTTAACCCGGAAGTATCAACCCTTTTATCACCTCGAACAATACGTAAGGCTTTCCGAGCTGCTTTGAAACTATGTGCGACTTCTACATCCTCAACGGCTTCTAATTCCTTTATGGTATTGGTTATAAAAATGCCTTTTTCGCCTTGTTGTTGCATGGCTTTTAGAATAGATAGCACCTCACTGCGTAAACGTTTTGGTACCTCTTGGTAAATGGTCCAAGCCGCTTTCTTGCCTTCGCGAGCTGATTTTTTAGCTTCTTTTGTGAGCTGATCCAATTCTTCTTGGGTAGCAATACCTTGGTTAATCATCCACTCGCCGAACTTAAGGATACAATCGTGGTCTTTTTCCCACTGAAGACGCTCCTTACTCTTATAACGTTCATGCGAACCACTGGTACTGTGTCCTTGTGGCTGAGTCATTCCTTTAACATGGATCATTACAGGCACATGCTCCTCACGGGCAACCTGTCCCGCTTTAGTAAACGTATTAATTAGGGCAGGGTAGTCCCAGGCTTCAACGACGAAGATGTCGTATCCATTGCCCTTTTCATCGCGCTGAAATCCTTTGAGAATCTCCGAAATATCTTCTTTAGTAGTTTGGTATTCAGCACCTACTGAAATGCCATATTCATCGTCCCAAATAGAAATAACCATAGGTACTTGAAGAACACCTGCTGCGTTTATAGTCTCAAAAAACAGACCTTCAGAAGTAGAGGCATTTCCGATGGTTCCCCATGCAACTTCATTACCTTCATTGCTGAACTTCTCAGAACCTTCAAACTTTACTTCTTTGAAAACCTTTGAAGCTTGAGCGAGGCCAAGCAAACGTGGCATTTGACCGGCTGTTGGGCTAATGTCCGATGAACTGTTGTATTGATTGGTCAGATCAACCCAGTTACCATCTTTATCTAAACTGCGTGTAGCAAAGTGTCCATTCATTTGACGTCCACCAGCCATTGGCTCATGCTCAACATCAGTCACAGCATATAATGACGTAAAGAATCCGATAGAATCCAGCTCTCCAAGAGCCATCATGAAAGTTTGATCTCTGTAGTAACCGCTCCTGAAATCACCTTTTTTAAAAGCTTTAGCCCATGCAATTTGAGCCAATTCTTTACCGGCACCAAAAATTCCAAATTTGGCTTTACCAGTAAGTACTTCTCGACGACCCATTAACGAGCATTCACGAGATAGAACGGCGGTAAAATAATCGTGATGAATCTCTTTCTTGAAATCAAGGTAACTGATTTCCTTCTGCTTATCTGTCATAGTATTTGGGTAGAGCCAGGTTAAACTCACCACAAATATACGCCATTATCCACCTAGAAAAGGCGCTTGAATACAAAGAGAACGAACAGTGTGATGACGATTAATAGAGCGACTTGTATACCTCCACTGCGGTAGTGAATCTTGTGCATAGCTAAATCTTTGCGGTAACTGATAAATAGAAAGGTCAAAAAAGCTAAGGCGAATATGCCAGCAAAAATCCAATGTCCTGTTGTAATGTTCTCCATAGCGTCAAATTTACTTTCTTTGAAGCATAAAATAGAGCAAATGAAAAAGCAATTAAACCACGTCGAAAAATTTCATAATACGTTTGGAATTCCGAATGAATACACGCCTAAAGCGACTATTAGTAATGACTTAATTGATTTGCGCTTTAAGCTAATGGCTGAGGAGAACGAAGAATACCTTGAGGCTGCTAAAAAGGGGGATTTGGTTGAAGTTGCAGATGCTTTAGGCGATATGATGTACATCCTTTGTGGAACTATTTTGAGCCACGGTATGCAGCACAAAATAGAAGAGGTTTTTGAAGAAATACAACGCAGTAACATGAGTAAACTTGGTGAGGACGGTAAACCCATTTACAGAGAGGATGGAAAGGTTTTAAAAGGACCGAATTACTTCAAGCCTAACATTGCTAAAATTATTGAAGGGTAGGCCTGGTTTGAATTTTTGAAGTACGCTGCTCAAATAGTGGCGTACATCCCGGTAAACTTTTCATTTCTTCGCTAGCACTATCCCAAGGAGCATAAGAGGCTTCAACACCCTTATTCGCATTTATCTTTCTTACGTTACCATCCTCGAATGTTATCGATATATACGCACACGCAGTTTTGTTTACACCCTCAACTACCTGGTCGTCATTAATACTATGGGTGATGTTTTGGGCATTCCCGCGCAGTTCAAGGGAGTGAATCGCGTTATCCATGAATTTCCCTTCCAATTCTTTTCCTACGGCTTGATCGAAGTGAATAGAGTCATCAGTTAAACTAACGATAGCAGTATTACCCATCAGGAACAAGCTATCTAAGGATTCATCAAGAAGTGATAATACTGCGGAATCGCAGGTAAACTGACTGTTTTCACTCCACATACGAGGACTAGGATACAACGTTAGCTCCTCCTTAGTTTCGGTATAGTTGAAGAATTCACTTTTTCCTTGAAAATCGGTGCTGTAAAACGAAGTATTATGCTGTAGGTCTACCTTTCTATATCCCATGGAGTCTGTTCGTATATGCAAAGTGTCGCCTTTTGCATATAATGTGTCTTCATCCATCCTCTGGCGGTAATACACGGGGAAATGAGCGTCGACAAGGTTGGGTTCCTTAGTATAGTCGATAAATTCAGATTCAAGAACGAGACCTTGAGCAGTATCAGCAACTAGGGCATTACCAAAAAGTCGTCCAGCTTCGGATTTTAGATTATAACTAATCGAATCAGATTCGATATAATTACCTGGAGCACTGATGCTCGCACCTTGGCCTAGATTGAGCTGTGCACTTTCTGCAAGATATTCGCCGATGCTGCAAAGAATAGTGGTACTGTCTCTAAGGAGGGTAGAAGGCCCTGCAAATTCATACCTGTTGGTATTAGGAAAGTACAAGAGCGTATCAGTATACAGTGAATACGTTGAATCTATGGCTTCGACGTTGCCTCTTAACCATACCGTTTCGTAATCTGTATTATAAGAACCTCTGTCTGCTGTTAACTCCAACGATTTCCTCAAAAGGGTACTGCGAACTGTGTAATAAGCGGTTGCACTCTTTCTATCGTAAAAGAGTTGTTTGGTATTTAATTGAGAAGATGGAGTGGTCAGCTGCACATTCTGGCTGATAGTAAATGTTCTACTCTCGCCGTCGTAGTCTAAGCGGTTCCCCGTGATAACCGTTGTGTCTGCCTGAACGATTCGAACATTTTTAAATGCTTTGAATTCGTTTTGAGGCTGTATCAATACGGCAGAATCACAAGTCATTACCGCCACATCTTGTTGAAGGCCTACGTTTCCTCTCAAATAATAAATTCGTGAGCCGTCTTTCTGCTTAACGATATCCGAAATGTCAGAGCTAAGAATACGAATCTTAGTCTGTGCCTCTACAGAGGTACAGACAAAAAGAAGGGCCCATCCAAAAAGAAAGGCCCTCATCATTATTTTCTCATAATAGTTTGCGCTCGGTCAGGGCCTACGCTGATTAAAGAAATCGGCACACCTACTTCTTTCTCAATGTAATTGATGTACGATTTAAAGCTCTCAGGGAATTCATCTTCCGAGGTCATCTTCGTGAGATCTTCATCCCAACCTGCTACTTCAGTGAAAATTGGCTCAATCAAATCCTCCTCAAGCTTGTAAGGAAGGTGTTCAATGACCTCACCTTTGTAGCGGTAGGCGGTACAAACCTTTAAGTTTCCAATACCACTGAGAACATCAGCTTTCATCATCATCAGTTCTGTAACGCCATTTACGTCGATAGCGTATTTAAGTGCAGGTAAATCTAACCAGCCACATCTTCTTGGACGGCCTGTAGTGGCTCCAAATTCGTGTCCTTGTGCTTGAATCGTTTCCCCAGTTTCATCAAACAATTCCGTAGGGAAGGGGCCTGAACCTACACGAGTACAGTACGCTTTGAAAATACCGTAAACGTTTTTGATACGATTCGGGGCAACACCTAGGCCCGTACAAGCTCCAGCACAAGTGGTATTCGAAGACGTTACGAACGGGTAAGTCCCGAAATCTATATCCAGCAAGGTACCCTGAGCACCTTCGGCCAATATAGTTCTCCCATCTTTGATTGCTTGGTGTACATACGGTTCGCTATCAATTATATCAAGTGTTCTTAGGTACTCAATAGCTTCAAACCATGTCGGCTCAAGTTCACTTAAATCATAAGTAAAATCGGGATATCCACTTAGTAATTGCTTGTGTTTGGTAACGAGATTGTTATAAAGTTCTTGGAAGTTGTCCAATTGAATATCACCAACGCGAAGGCCATTTCTACCGGTTTTATCCATGTATGTCGGTCCAATTCCTTTAAGAGTTGAACCTATCTTTTTCTTTCCTTTTGCAGCTTCACTTGCCGCGTCTAGAAGACGGTGCGATGGCAAAATAAGATGTGCCTTTCGAGAGATTTTTAGACGAGAAAGCACATCAGGTTCTTGTGCGATGAGTTTGTCCAATTCGCCCTTAAAGATTACTGGATCAATCACCACACCGTTTCCTACAACATTGCAAACCTTCTCATGGAATACTCCAGAAGGAATGGTGTGTAGTACGTGTTTCTTGCCTTCAAATTCAAGCGTGTGTCCTGCATTCGGACCGCCTTGAAAGCGTGCGATAATGTCATACTTACGAGTAAGTACATCAACAATCTTTCCTTTTCCTTCATCTCCCCATTGGAGACCTAGTAGTACATCTACTGCCATGGCTTAAGTCATTAGGATTCCTTCTTCTTTGCGTAAAAGTATAAGCTGTGGCTGCTTACATCTACGTTAAAGACTTCCTCTATCGTTTTTTTAATGTTTTCAATTCTCGGATCGCAGAACTCATAAACTTCACCTGAATCTAAAATGACATGATCGTGCTGCTTGTTAAAATATGATTTCTCGTAAAAGCTCTGATTCTGACCAAACTGATGCTTTCGAATTAACCCACAAATAAGCAGTAATTCAATGGTGTTGTAAAGTGTTGCTCGCGATACTCGATAGTTCTTGGATTTCATGTTTAGATACAGGGTTTCAACATCAAAGTGATCGTTACTCTCGTAGACCTCTTTAAGTATGGCGAAGCGTTCGGGAGTTTTACGTTGCTTGTTTTCCTCCAGAAAAGTGCTAAACACCTTTTTTACTTGTTCCTGTGCGTCTAAATGGCTCATGTGAGAACTAAAGCGCTAAAATACTTCTACTAATTGAATTTACCCACCCTATTTACGGCGCTAATTCCCTCTAGAGACTTGATATTGTTAATAGTGTCTGTTAAACCCACTTTATCCGCGACTTCTATGGTTAACTGACCTGTGAATAACCCATCATCTACTGAGAAGGAAATGGCTCTAATATTGATGTTTAAGTCTCCTGATACAATTTTGGTAACATCATTTACAATACCAACTCTATCTGCTCCAGTGATTTCAATATTTACGGTCACTTTGGCCCGTTCGGTGGCAATCCAATTAGCTTTCATCACCCGATTAGCGAATCTTCCTTGGAGCATTACCGCGTTGGGACAATCGTGTCTATGAACCTTGATACCTTCTGCAGTTGTAATAAAGCCAAATACGCGTTCGCCAGGCAAGGGAGAGCAGCATTTGGCCAATGAATAGTCGAGCTGCTGTTCGTCATTTCCAAAGACAAGTTCAACATGCTCTGCGCCAGTATCTTTTGGTTTTTGACCTTTGGTTTCGAGCTTTGCTTTGGCGTAAGAACTCTTGACGATTCTCGAACGGAAATAGTTTACAAATCCCGAAGTCTCGCGTGCATACTGACGAAGCTTCTTGTTATCAATGACACCAAGCCCAACTTTATAGTACAGTTCTTCAGGGTTTTTAAGGCCGTAATAGTTGACCAACTTCTGAATGTTACTTGATGTTGCTTTTAGCTTAAGAACGCGCAATTTGCGCTCAAGCATCATATAGCCTTGTCCAGAGATTATTTGTTTTTCCTTCTTCAGCGATCTTTTAATGCGCTGTTTCGCCTTTCCTGTTTTTACAAAACTCAGCCAATCCTCTTTTGGCTCTTGCTTCATAGAAGTCAAGATTTCGATCTGATCACCGGATTTAACTGGGGTGGAGAGTGGAACCAATTTTCCATTAACCTTCGTCCCAAGGCAGCGTGCTCCAACATCACTATGTATATCAAAAGCAAAATCAAGCGCTGTTGCACCTTTAGGTAGCGTGCGCATTTCTCCTTTTGGAGTAAAGACAAATATCTCGGAAGCGAAAAGATTCATCTGAAAACTTTCTATGAAGTCTTCATTGTCGTTGTCAGGATCTTCTAGGAACTCCTTAATCCGCATCAGCCAAGTATCCAATGAATTCGATCCAGAGCTATCTTCTTTATACTTCCAATGCGCTGCAAAGCCGTTTTCAGCAACATCGTCCATTCTAGCTGTTCGTATTTGAACTTCGACCCATCTACCGTCTGGTCCCATCACTGTAGTATGAAGACTCTCGTAACCGTTGCTTTTTGGAGAAGAGATCCAATCCCTCAAACGAAGTGGGTTAGGACTGTAGTTCTCAGTGACAAGGGAGTATGCTTTCCAACAATCCGATTTTTCTTGCTCTAATGTGGAGTCCAGAATAATTCGGATTGCGTATTTATCATAGACTTCATCAAAGCGAACCCCTTGGTTTTTCATCTTACGACGAATGGAATATATACTCTTGGTACGCTTCTTTATTTTAAAGGATAACCCTGCCTCATTAAGCCCGTTTTCTACTGTAGCGACAAATTTGTTTAAGTATGTGAAATCAGCTTTCTCCAGAGCTTCCATCTGATCGTGAATCTCAGCATACACTTCTGGCTCCGTGTACTTTAGACTTTGATCCTCAAGCTCTGTTTTAATGCGGTATAAACCCAGTCTATGGGCTAGAGGAGCGTAAATAAACAGAGTTTCGGAAGCCTTAGTAAGCTGCTTGTGAGAGGGCATTCCATGCATAGTTCGCATGTTGTGCATGCGGTCAGCAATCTTGATGAGAATTACGCGGATATCGTCACTGATTGTAAGCAGCATTTTCCGGTAGTTTTCAAGTTGCATGTTATTATCTACGGTAGTAACACCACTGATCTTGGTCAAACCATCGATGAGTTTGGCAATATTTTTACCAAACATGTTTTCGATATCATCAAGCGTATAATCACTGTCTTCTACAACATCATGCATCAACGCCGTGGCAATACTGGTAGGGCCAAGACCAATTTCCGTGGCAACTATCTGTGCTACCTCAATAGGATGAGTGATATAGGGTTCTCCCGTTTTTCTCCTTATCCCGTTGTGTGCATCATTGGCAAGTCGAAAAGCACGCTTTATCAGATCGACATCGTCCTTATCTGTCTTGTATTCAATGCTGTTCAATAAATCTTTGAATGCATTGTCAATGAGTGCTTTATCTTCTGGGTTCCAATCAGTCATTTAGTCAAGGAGGAAAATGGTTGGTCGTTTGTGTAAATCAGGCAAATTCTTTGCCCAATCGGCAATAGTCTTTGTTTCAATGTACTCATTTTGCAGCGTGATATCGCAGGCGATGCACAACTTTGTCTCAGGATGAAGGACTTTTAAGAGTTCTTCTACAAGTTTATTATTGCGATAAGGAGTCTCCATGAAGATCTGAGTAATACCGTCCTTTAAATCCTTTGTCATCGCCTGAAAAACGCGCTTCCGTATCCCTTGGTCGAAAGGAAGGTATCCTCGAAAGGTGAATTGCTGTCCATTAAATCCACTGCCCATTAGTGCCAGAAGTATAGAGGAGGGGCCGACTAATGGTTTGACGGAAAGTCCTTTACGATGTGCTATACTAACGATCTCTGCTCCAGGATCGGCAACACAGGGGACTCCAGCTTCTGAAATAATCCCAACATTCTCACCTCTTTCTACAGGGTTTAAAAAACCAGGTAGGTCCAATGGATCGGTGTGCTTATCAAGAATCTCGATCCTTATATCTCGCTGTACTTTCTCTGGAAGAAGACGCTTGATGAAGGCTCTAGCTGTTTTTTCATTCTCCACAATAAAATACTCTAGTGAATCAATGATCTTCACTACATCTGGAGGAAGTATTTCAGAGAAATTGTCTTCCCCTAAGCTATTAGGAATTAGATAGATAGTTCCTTTCATGAGTGTCGTTCTAAGAATTTTTCGATGGCCAAATCAAGCATATCATATACATCTTCAAAGCCACGCTGCCCACCTGTATATGGATCAGGCACTTGCCTATTTTCTCCTGGATAAGCTTCATTCATGATTAAGCGCACTTTTGCTTTTGATGCTTCATCTGGAGCAAGTCTCGTAATGTTCGTATAGTTGGAGCTGTCCATGGCGAAAATCACATCGAACCTTTCAAAATCTTCGGCTAAAAATGGTCTTGAACGCTGCTGGTCTATATTCAATCCGCGGCCTTTTGCCGTAATGATAGATCGAGTATCAGGTCGCTCACCTTCGTGCCAACCGGACGTTCCCGCACTGTCAATATACCAGTCTTCAGGTGCCTTTGATTCTAAAATTCCATGTGCAAGGGGAGAACGGCAAATGTTTCCCAAGCATACCATAAGTACATTCATAAAAAAAGTCAGTACCCGAAGATACTGACTCTTTTATGCATTCGTAGTATAAAATTAAGCGAGTGTCAATCTCTTTTGTAGATCGTCAACGTAAGTCTTAAATCGCTTATCTGTTTCTTTTAAATTGTTCACTGTACGGCAGGCGTGTAGAACGGTAGCATGATCTTTATTCCCGCACTGCTGACCGATAGAAGCAAGGCTGTTTTTAGTCAATTGTTTTGAGAAATACATGCTTAATTGACGGGCTTGTACAATTTCTCTCTTACGCGTTTTCGATTTGAGTAATTCTAGTGGCATGTCGAAATAATCGCAAACAACTTTTTGAATAAAATCGATCGAGATTTCACGAGTAGTACTCTTTACGAACTTATCTACCATCGACTTTACAAGTTCCATGGTGATTTGCTTTTTATTCAAAGAGCTTTGCGCTAGAATACTAATAAGAGCACCCTCGAGTTCACGAACATTAGAATTAATAGAGTAGGCGATAAACTCGACAATATCTTGCTCTACTTCAATGCCGTCATTGTACAGTTTCTTGCCCAAGATGGCTACACGCGTCTCAAGTCCCGGCTTTTGCAAATCAGCACTCAAGCCCCACTTAAAGCGACTTAACAAGCGCTGTTCCATTCCTTGAAGTTCCACAGGAGCTCTATCTGAGGTTAGGATTATTTGCTTCCCGTTTTGATGCAAGTGGTTAAAAATTTCAAAGAAAACATCTTGAGTCTTCTCCTTTCCTGAAAAACTCTGAACATCATCTATGATCAATACATCAATCATTTGATAGAAGTGTACGAAGTCATTTTTTGAGTTATTGCGGATGCTATCAATGAATTGTTGCGTGAATTTCTCAGCACTTACATACAATACCGTCTTTTCAGGGTAGTTGTCTTTGATTTCTACACCAATAGAATGTGCTAAGTGTGTTTTACCAAGGCCAACACCTCCATAAAGCATTAATGGATTGAATGAAGTGCCTCCAGGACTCTTTCCAACCGCTAAACCAGCTGATCTTGCTAGTCTATTGCAATCACCTTCAATAAAATTATCAAAAGTGTAGTTAGGATTCAGTTGACTGTCAATATTCAACTTTTGCAATCCAGGTATCACAAAAGGATTTTTAATGCTCTTTTCATTGGTAATAGCCACAGGCATATTGACGCTCTGAGGCTTGTGCTTACGACGTCCTGAACTCGGAAGTTTCATTGTTGGCGGCGTACTGTTGTCATAGGAGTTCTCCATGACTATACTATATACTAGTTTTGCACCTTCACCCAGCCCTTTAGTAATGGCTGCCTTCAATAAGGAAATGTAGTTTTCCTCAAGGTACTCGTAGAAAAATTTAGAAGGAACTTGGACCGTAAGAACGGTGCCTTGAATTTTAATCGGTTTGATAGGAGAAAACCAAGTATCATAACACTGGTCATCGACGTTATCCTTGATAAATTCTAAAGCTTCATTCCAAATAGTCCCAACTGTTTTACTCATGGCTCAAAAAAGGTCCTGTCTCGAGGTTGTTCAAGTCTCGAGACCGTGTTCGTGTGTCTCTTAAAAATAAGGGGGCTGCGCAGAGGAAATTTTTCCTCTTTGGCTTGCATTACAAATCTGTTGATAAATTCTCTTTCAACAAAATTTTTTTAGGGTTGTGTTAATAAAAAGTTTTTCTTAAGGGATTTGTAACTAATTGATAATCAGAGCATAAATAAAACCACCAAATTTTTTCAGTATAAAATACCATAATCGCCTCAATGTGTTGAAAATTCGAGGCTTGCAGAAGATTCTGTACTAAAAACCGACTTTCAAAAATCTTAGATTTACCTCATGGAAAAAATAAATTTGAAAGGAATTTTTGAGTTTCGTCCTAGATATTCTGAGACTGATCAAATGGGTGTGGTCTACTACGGAAATTACGCCACCTATTTTGAGGTTGGTCGTGTCGAATTATTACGTGATTTAGGTATGAGCTACGCAGAGATGGAAAAGTCTGGCACAATGCTACCAGTAGTCCATCTTGATATGGACTTTAAAGCCGGCGCAAAATATGATGAAGAACTCGTGCTTGAAACCTCCATACTCGAAGTCCCATCAAGAAAGATATCATTTTACCACACCCTGAGGAATAAGGAGGGTAAAACTTTGGTAACGGGTAAGGTAGTTCTAGTCTTTGTCGATACCAAAACTTTCAAAACAAAGCAGTGTCCGGCAGATTTTAAAGCACTACTGCTTAAGGCTTCTTCAGCACAGTCGTAATTCCTGATGCACTGGTGATATGAATAACACTAGGAATATCCTCTAGATGTAACTCATTCATCGCTGTTCCTGCAGACAACAGCTGGCCGTTCAAACTATATATCTGGTACGAATAAGTTTCGTCAGAAGGGAATTTCACCTTAACAGTGCCTTCATAACTCAAATAAGGCGCTTTCTCGCCTTTAGTCTCTTCTTCAATAGAAATCCCGCTCAGTATGTTTTTTGGTGCTCCAAATGCCGTGTAAATGGCTTGCGAGTAGTTTCCATTGTTCACAATTGAGTCAGCGGACAACATATTTTCCGCGATGTCACGTAAACTTTGAAAAGACATGAGTTGGTAAAGGCTTTCTAAAACTATTTTATCTGCAAGTGAGTCAATTACTGTGGTAGCCGCACTAAACTCAAGCATTGCACCGACCATGATATCCGTGTGCTGATAGATGTTCCAAAATGTATTAATAGAGTTGTAATCCTTTTGTCCGTCATAAACAGCACTTCGGCCGTTCCAAAAGGTATTATTACCGTCCCAATCGAATATTCGCGTGCTTTGAACACCGCTCATTCTGCCGTAACGCTCCGCGAAATAGTCGCCTAAAGCCTCATCAAAAGTTCGTCTCTCATCACCAATTGTCGAGGCTGGAGCAGCACCGTGACTGATGGCATGTCCAAGTTCATGGATAATAACATCTGCATCTTCCGCATCGTCTACGCCGCCTTCTCCAAAAAATAGGCGCGGAGGGTTAGTACCCCAATTGAACATTGAGTTATCCTGTCCATTTAATGCTTGAGGATCCACATGTATGGCATAATTAAGAATGTTTCCATAGCCCAAGACATTAAGGTATTCGTTTTGCTTGGTAATGTGGTAGGTTACCATCACTTGTTCAAATTCATCGTTGGCTCTTCCTGAAACCCAATTGTTAGGATCAGTACTTATGCTGATATACGGTGCATCGAAGTCAATCACATGTATGTAATCGTTTTTCAAACGAACTGTATCATTTACAACATCTACGGTCACAGAGTCGAGTACAGTCAAACTGTCAAGCACCCCAGCATTACCATCGTTCATATCAGTGTATATACCACCATAACTTAAGTTGTTTGGGGTCAATGGATCTGGATTAAATACACGAACCTGCACAGTCGTGTCATTAAAATAAAGGTTTAAGTCTAATTCTTCAATTAATTCATTTTCAGAATTATAGAATGATACAGAATGCTCGACTCCGTCGTTAATCGTATCAGGTCTAACGGACAGCCAGTTGTTGGACCTCCACAAGAGATATGGACCTTCTAGAGACGGGTTAAGAGCGGCACGGGCTTCTTGACTTAATGATGATTTCGTTTTAATCATGTTGCCATCTAGCGACCGAATTTCCAAGTACTGATGCTCGAGAATTGGGATGTTTTGGTAGCGATAAGTAAATCGTTGGTATTGCGCATGCGGGCTATTACGCGTGGTAAAATACACGTGCTCCAATCCCTCAACATTTTGCCCAAAAGTTAGGCTACCTATTAGTGTGAACAGTAATGTGATGATTCTTCTTGACATAATCCATTGCCTCGCCGAACAATGACCGACGAATTGTTAGGGTATAAGTTACTCTTTCTCGTTGTTCTCTAGCTACAACATCTGCGCCATAGATTTTGATCATTCTCTCCACCAAGGCCATGTGCTCATAGCTTGCGCTCAAGATGAGCTCCTCAGTAATGATCTGTTTGATCTTCGGGGCGTTAGCAACGGCCAATTCAGCACTGCCACCGTAAGCTGCTATTAAACCTGGTACGCCGAGTTTAGTACCTCCGAAATAACGGACCACCACACAAGCTAAATTCGTCATTCCCGAGCTCACGAGCGAACGAAGTATAGGAGCTCCAGCGGTGTTTCTTGGTTCTCCGTCGTCGTTGGATTTATGAAAGTCAGCCTCTTCGCCTAAAATGAACGCCCAGCAGTGATGACGCGCATTAGGTTCCTGTTCCTTGATGAAATTGAGCTGACTTTTAAAGCTCTCCTCACTTTTCACCGGAAAGAGATAGGCTTTGAATTTGCTGCCCTTATCCTTTAATTCACCTAAAGTGGGCTCTTCTATTGTAAAGAAGAAATCAACTGCGCTCATAACGGTCGTTTCCTAGTTGAGCAATTTTAGTAAGCATCGGTGCTTCAGGAGCATAAACTCCTTCTTCAAGTTGATCCTTTGAAATGTACTTATGAATGCTATCGGCAAGATTAGAATTGATAAAGGACTGTAATATTCTTGCGCCACCTTCAACCAAAATGTGATTCAGACCAAAATCTAGCAGCTTGGGTACCCATTGATCTAGATTCCTAGGGTTACAATTGATTCCGGAATACCCTTTTGGTAATTTTTTGCCGATGATTATAGGCTGAACTTCTAAGCTAGCTAGCCATTCTCGTTGCAAGGGAAAGTCTTGGCTAAGTAAAATGATAGGGGCAGGGCTTGGACCAGACCAATTCCTAGTGGTTAAACTTGGTCTATCGAAACATGCAGTTTTAGAACTAATCAAAATACCATCGACAGATCCACGAAGCTGATGTGTTCGCAATGCAGCTAATGGACCGCTTATGCTCAAAGCTTTCTCCTCGGATGTTCTGTTTCCGTCGATATGGCCCGAATTATTCTCAGCCCACTTCAACGTGAAATGAGGCCTATTCTTAATCATATTGGTCCAAAAGACTTCGTTCAGCTGCCTGTATATCTTTGGTGAAGTCGCAAACTCTACTTTGATTCCATGATTTCTAAGATGAGCTACACCCTTACCGTCAACCTTACTATGAGGATCTCCAGTACCAATAACCACATGAGGAATACCATAAGAAGAGATAAGTTCACAGCAAGGTGGTGTCTTGCCGTAATGGGCGCAAGGTTCTAGAGAGCAATATAAAATGCTCTGCTTCAGTAAATCATGGTTTTCGACACTTCTAATGGCCATGACCTCGGCATGAGGTTCTCCAGCCTTTCTATGGTAACCTTCTCCTATGATTACACCATTGTGAACCACGACTGCACCTACCATAGGATTGGGAGATGTAGTGCCTCTGCCATAGTTCGCGAGTTGTAGGCAACGTGTGAGAAACTTACTGTGGTCCATAGCTCAAAGGTAGGAGGCTGTGATGTAATTTCAAGCCAAATGTTCACACTCTCTAATTATCAACTACAGGCACAAGATGCACTCGTTCCCATATATGGGGATAGAGAGACTTCGGCTGTGATTAAACTTTGGTTTGGATCAAGATTGGATATGTCTCCCATTGATCTGATAATGAGGAGAGAAGAGGAAGTCGCGTTTCCTTCATTCGGGGACGATTTAGCTCAGCTAAAAGCAAAGACTCCAGTGCAATTGGTGCTCGGTGAAGCATTTTTCTTCGATCGATTATATCTTGTAAATGAGCATACGTTAATACCACGGCCGGAAACGGAAGAGTTAGTAGCTGGGATTCTTGAAAGATTTTCTAATAATGAGTTAAAGGTTATTGATGTAGGTACAGGCAGCGGCTGTATTGCTATTTCATTGCAATTGGCAAGGCCTAATTGGAGTATTACAGGTGTAGATATTCATCGACAGACTATTGATGCAGCAAAGGCCAATGCTGAGAAGCTGGGTGCTAATGTTGATTTCAAGGTCTTAGACGTACTTAAAGAAGAATTGTCGGAGTTCAACCTTCTTGTTTCAAATCCGCCTTATATCCCACAGAGTGAAGCACAAGCAATGGATAGCAACGTGGTAGACTATGAGCCAGATAGAGCACTTTTTGTACCTAATTCCGACGCGCTGCTATTCTACCGAAGATTGCTTGAATTGGCCAAGAAGAACAAAAAGGATAACCCAGTTCACGTGGCCTTTGAGATTCATGAGAATTTTGGTGAACAAATGATTGAACTATGTGCCTTTTTTGGGTTTAAAGAGGTTAACTTATTGCAAGATTTGCAAGGGAAAGACAGAATGATTTTTGCGCAATATGGGGATTAAGGAAAAGATAGTAGCACTACGCGATGAACTGCATGAGCACAACCGCAGATACTATATCGATGATGCTCCTGTGATTTCTGATTACGAGTTCGATATGCTCTTAAAGGAATTAGAATCCCTTGAGGCGGCTTATCCGGAATATGCTGATCCCAACAGTCCAAGTGTGCGAGTAGGTGGCGGCATTACCAAAAGCTTTAATACTGTTCAACACCGCTTTTCCATGTTGTCTTTGAGTAATTCTTATTCGCTTGAAGAAATCCAGGAATGGATCACCAGGGTACAAAAAAGTGCACCAGAGGCCACCTTTGTGTGTGAATTAAAATACGATGGTGTTGCTATAGGTATACGCTACGAAAACGGTGTTTTGGTCCAGGCAGTAACTCGTGGAGACGGTACTCAAGGGGATGATATAACTTCCAACGTGAGAACCATTCGAAGCATCCCGTTAAAATTGACCGGTGAATTTCCGGAAGATTTTGAGATACGCGGTGAAATCGTAATGCCGCATGCAGCATTCAATAGCCTAAATGATAAGAGAGTCGCAGCCGGTTTGCCGTCGTTTGCCAATCCTCGAAATTGTGCTTCAGGTACGCTGAAATTACAGGACAGCAGCGAGGTAGCTTCAAGAGGTCTCGATGCTTATCTATATTACGTCTTGCCAGAAGGAGTAGTAAGTCCCTCTCATGCGGGTGCTATCCGTGCTGCTGGTGTTATGGGCTTCAAAGTTCCTTTAGAAGAGAATCGATTCATTGAAGAATGCGAAAGTATCGATCAAATCATGGACTTTATTGGCCATTGGGATACTGCGCGAAAGGACTTGCCCTTCGATATTGACGGTATTGTCATCAAGGTAGATAGCTACGCTGCGCAACAAGAACTTGGTTTTACGGCTAAATCTCCTCGATGGGCAACCGCATATAAATTCAAGGCCGAACGAGTGAGCACAGTCTTAAACGAGGTCACATATCAGGTCGGCAGAACGGGCGCAATAACTCCAGTGGCAAACCTAGAACCAGTTTGGCTTGGCGGCACGACTGTAAAGCGCGCTTCGCTTCACAATAGTGATCAGATTGAGCTTTTAAATCTTTATCTCGGCGATAGCGTTTTTGTAGAAAAGGGAGGGGAGATTATCCCAAAAGTTGTAGGTGTAGACTTGGACAAAAGAGCTGAGGATGCTGCCGAAGTCATCTTTATCGAAGAGTGTCCGGAATGTGCAACTTCCTTAGCTCGGAAGGAAGGAGAAGCTCAACATTACTGTCCTAATTCTGATAGTTGTCCGCCCCAGGTAAGTGGGAGAATCGAACATTACATCAGTAGAAAAGCTATGGATATTGCTGGTATGGGAAGTGAAACGGTGCAACTTTTTGTGGAGAAAGGCCTTATCAGACACCCCGGAGATCTTTATTCGCTCACTTTCGATGAGTTGATAGAATTGGAAGGATTTAAGGAAAAGAGCGTCCAAAATATTCTTGACGGGATTCTACAGAGCAAGCAAGTTCCTTTTGAACGCGTACTTTTTGGCTTAGGAATCAGACACGTTGGAGCCACAGTGGCGAAAAAGCTAGCCAAACACTTTGGCTCGATGTTCGCCCTTGCAGAGGCCTCCATAGAAGACATCACTACCGTAGATTCTATGGGTGAGGTTATTGCACGTGAAGTTCACGGCTATTTCAGATCTGAGAAAAATGCGATGGTTCTCGATGCACTGGTAGATGCTGGTGTGCAAATGGAAATGATTCAAACTGAGGAAAGTATTACTGAGAGTCCAATCACTAGGGCGAAGATTGTAGTCTCAGGGGTGTTCGAGCGGTTCTCTCGTAATGAATTGAAGGACACGATTGAGAAATACGGTGGTCAAAATGTCGGTTCCATTAGTGGTAAAACAAATTATGTGGTTGCAGGTGAAGGCATGGGACCATCGAAATTGAAGAAGGCGCAGTCTTTAGGGGTGCCGATTTTAAGTGAGCAAGATTTTATTGAGTTACTAGGCCTATGAAATTCCTAAAAAAACATTATCGCAAACAGCTTATTAAGGCTGCACAACCAAGCACGAATGTTGCCCTGGACACGAATGCTTCTGTTACAGTCATCCATCGTACCGAAGAAGAATTGGCCACGGTGAAGCGTTATTTTAACAGGGCTCAAGGCGTTCGCTGGATTAAAGAAAAACGAAGCAAGGAACAAGCTGTGAACAGCAGCGTGTTATACCTTAATGATATCAATTTGCGCGGCGAACCGGCCATCGCTTTACCTATGATGACTGAAAACAAACATTTTATATTGAATTTGTGCAATGATGATGTTTTAGGTTGGTATTGGTATGCTAGGAAGTATGCTCTTCGCGTAGATTTGCAAGGAACTTATGAAGACACAGATTTCACCGTGCCTGGAAACCATAGTTTGGAAGAGAAACTAGAGACATTGGTGAATTACTTAAAAATAATCAACCATGGATAGAGGAGTACCGAAAGGAGTAGGGGTTGCTTTAATAACACCCTTTCACAACGATGGCTCTATTGATTTCAACGGCCTAGAAAGACTACTTGAACACTGCAATAATGGTGGAGTAGATTATTTCGTAGTCAATGGAACCACTGCAGAAAATCCAACACTGAGTAAAGAAGAGCGATATGCAGTATTAGATTTCGTTCTAGAAAAGAATGCCAATCGTTTACCTGTGATTTTTGGTATTGGCGGAAATAACACTTTTGCAGTTGCGCAAGAAATGTCAGCGTTCAATGTTGACGGTGTGAGCGCGTTGCTAAGTGCGAGCCCCTACTACAATAAGCCTACTCAAGATGGTATTTACCAGCATTACAGGGCATTGAGTGAAGCTTCTAATTTGCCGATTATCCTTTATAATGTCCCTGGAAGAACAAGCTCGAATATCTCTGCGGTAACTACGCTGCGTTTAGCTGCTGACTTCGAAAATATTGTAGCCATAAAAGAGGCGAGTGGAAATTTAGATCAGATCACTGAACTTGTTTTAGGGCGTCCAGAAGGTTTTAAAATCATTTCTGGTGACGACAATCTAACATTCGCCATGTTAGGTTTAGGTTGTGACGGTGTAATCTCCGTAAGCGGTCAAGGGGTACCAGAAATCTTTTGTAAGGTATACGATGAAGCAGATCAAGGAAATTGGTCTGCATCTAAAGAGGCACATCTATCGCTGTTTAACCTGACTAATTTGTTATTTGCAGAGGGTAATCCTGCGGGGATTAAGGCTGTTCTAGAAATAAGAGGGATTTGTGGTGACCATGTAAGATTGCCTTTGGTTCCTGCTACTTCAAGGCTAAAAGTATCTATCAAAGCGGAGTTAGACCGTTTAGACTTTTAGACATTCATGTCTGTCAAGATTCTTTACGCTTTCCAGGGTACTGGCAACGGCCATGTCGCCCGAGCAAGAGATCTTGTTCCCCGTTTAAGTAATTACGCCGAGGTTGATGTATTGGTGGCAGGTACACAAAGTGATCTGAAATTAAATTTCCCCATTAAATACCATCGATATGGACTTACTATGGTCTATGATTCGAAAGGGGCAGTTAGTTATTGGCAGAGCTTTTTCAGGAACAAGCCACTTCGATTCATAAAAGATGTCTTTTCCCTTCCTGTCAGGGAATATGACGCCGTATTCATCGATTTTGAAGCTGTCGCTTCATACGCTTGTTTACTGCGAGGGATACCTTCTTTACAACTAAGCCATCAAGCTGCTTTTTGGTCGGGTAATACCCCACGTCCAAGAAAGCGCATTTGGCATTGGGAGTGGGTGATATCGAACATGTCCCCATCGAAATACACCATTGGATTTCACTTTGAAAACTATGATAAATTCATACTCCCACCCATCATTAGGAAGGAAATCCGGGAATTAGAATTAGAGGATAGGGGACATTACACTATTTACTTGCCATCCTATTCAGCAGAGGAAATTGTAGCTTTTACGGCCCAATTCCCAAACGAACGTTTTGAAGTGTTTTCTCGAGTAGAGAAACAGTACTCTACTGATAACACGATTGTTAAGCCAGTCGGAGTTGAAGGCTATCTCGAGAGTTTTAAAACCTGTACTGGTCTTATTTGCGGTGCTGGCTTCGAAGCACCATCCGAGGCCTTATACTGCGGCAAAAAACTACTGATTAGCCCGATTAACGGACAATATGAACAAACCTCAAATGCAGTTGCAGCATCACTAATTGGTGTTGAAGTATTTGATTCTTTGGACATGAATGGCAAGGCCATTTGGCAAGAATTCTTAAACAGTACACATCGGAATAAAATTGATTTTCCTGATTATGCAGATGTACTAGTTGAACAGCTGATTAGCAATGTAGAAAAGGGTAGGGATTATGATAATATTTCCTCTTTACAAGTTTGGTAAATACCTTACCTTTGCCCGTCAATGATGGGAAAGAAATTCTTTACATATATACTCCTTGCAGTAATGGCAACTTCATGTGGTGAGTACCAAGAAGTGCTAAAAAGCAAGGATTTGGATTTTAAATTCGGAAAAGCAGTAGAATACTACGAGGCTGGTGAATACAACAAAGCGTATCCAATATTTGATGAACTAATCACGCTGTATCGTGGTACTGAAAAGGCGCAAGAGGTTTATTTCTATTACGCTAATACGTTGTACCTGCAGAAGGATTACATCTTAGCCGGCTATCACTTCAAGAATTTCTACAAAACCTTCCCACAAAACGAGCAAGAAGACGAAGCTGCATACCTGACAGCATACTGTTACTATTTAGAAGCGCCTACGCACAGCTTGGATCAAGCATACACCTACAAAGCAATCAATGAATTGCAGTTGTTCATCAATACACATCCTGGATCGGATAAAATTGATTTGTGTAACGAGTACATGGAAGATCTTCGTGGTCGCTTAGAACAAAAGAGCTACGAAATCGCAAAACAGTATTACAAGACGAGAAAATACAAGGCTGCAATGACTGCATTCACTACTACCTTGAGTGAATATCCAGATACTCCGTATCGTGAAGAAGCCATGTATCTTAAAGCAAAGGCTGCTTTTAAGCTAGCTGAGAACAGTGTCGCTGAGCTTCAAGAAGAGCGCTTTATTGAAGCCAATACTGCATTGAATGACCTTGAGGAGATTTACCCAGAAAGTGAATACCTCCCAGAATTACGTAAATTGACTAAATAAATCATCCCGAAGCACATGGATTACAAGAAAATGCCTGCGGATAAAACCACAAGAACGCACGATACGAACAAGATTGACGCGCCTACAGAGAATATCTACGAGGCGTTAACAATTATTGCAAAGCGTGCGGAGCAGATCAACGATGACACTCGTGAAGAATTACACGCTAAACTTCAAGAGTTCGCATCTTCGACTGAATCTCTTGAGGAGATCTTTGAAAACAAAGAGCAGATTGAAGTAAGCCGTTTTTACGAGAGCTTGCCAAAGCCAACTGCACTTGCAATGCAAGAGTGGTTAGACAATAACATCTACTTCAGAAGAGAAGGAGAAGAGAAATAAATCTAATCCGATGAGTCTTTTGTACAATCGCAAGGTGCTGCTTGGCGTTTCAGGTAGTATTGCAGCTTACAAAAGCGCACATCTAGTTAGAGAACTCATTAAAAGGGGTGCCGAAGTCCAGGTTGTCATTACTGATGCCGCCAAGGATTTCGTCACCCCTTTGACTCTTTCCACCTTGAGTACACGTCCTGTTTACAGTGCTTTCATCGAAGATGAGCAAAAGGCTTATGGAGTTTGGAACAATCATGTTGAAATGGGCTTGTGGGCCGATTTAATGGTTATTGCGCCAGCCTCATCTAATACGCTTTCTAAAATGGCAACTGGTGCCTGTGACAATCTTTTAACAGCGGTTTATTTGAGCGCTAAATGTCCTGTTTTTGCAGCGCCTGCAATGGATCTTGATATGTACGCCAATGGCGCAACTTCGGATAACCTCAATATTCTCGAACAGCGAGGTGTGGGAATTATAGACTCTGATTACGGCGAATTGGCATCAGGATTAGTGGGAAAAGGCAGAATGGCAAAACCTGAAGCTATTGCCGACCACCTGGAGGAATACTTGAGCTCTACGCTTCCGTTATTTGGTAAAAAGGTTCTTATAAATGCAGGACCCACGCACGAACATTTAGATCCAGTTCGATTTTTAGGGAATAATAGTTCCGGTAAAATGGGAGCGGCAATTGCAACCGCAGCTAGAGATTTGGGTGCAGATGTACATTTAATTTTGGGGCCTACTCAAACTACGCTCGACTTAAAAGGAATTACAGTTACTCGTGTTACTAGTGCAGACGACATGCTCAGTGCAATGGTATCAGAGTTTACAGATAGCTCCTTAACGGTGTGTTGTGCTGCAGTAAGCGATTATAAACCTGTATCTCAGGCGGAACACAAGATTAAAAAATCTGATGAGGGCGACTCATTGACTATTTCATTAGAGAAAACACCTGACATTCTTAGTACACTAGGTACACTCAAAAGCGATGAAAATCATCTCGTAGGTTTTGCACTCGAAACAAGAAATGGTGATTCATACGCCAAGCAGAAGCTCATTAAAAAGAATGCTAGCGCAATTGTTCTGAACACTTTAGGTAAGAAGGGAGTAGGCTTTGAAACAGATACCAATGAAGTGTCTGTGTACACGGCATCCGGTAAAACTTTTTCTTTTCCATTAACTAGCAAGATTGCGCTGGGAAAATCGTTACTTGAGTTATTCATGAATGAATTCAATTTATCCAATGCGTAAGATTATTCTTGTTCTTGTTGCTTTCGTCGCCATAGTTAACGCGCAGGCCCAAGAACTTCGGGCTACTGTGAAGGTTCTAAGCCCTGAAATACAGACGACTAATAAGGATGTATTTGTTGCCTTGGAAAATACTATCCAGAGTTTTTTGAATGGGTATACTTTCACCGAGCACAAGTATTCAGACGAAGAAAGAATAGCCTGTAGTTTCATTTTGACTATTGAAGCTATGAATGGAGCTCGTTTTGACGGTAATCTGCAAGTTCAATATTCTCGCCCTGTATTTGGTTCACAGTACAATAGTCCGGTGCTTAATGTGTTGGATAAAGATGTAGTCTTTAGTTATCGTGAAAATGAACCCATTGAATTTCAACAAAATACATTCACCACAAACCTCAGTAGTATACTGGCTTTCTATTCATACACCATCATTGGTATGGACCGATCGACCTTTAAGTCGAACGATGGAGATGCCGAATTTGCTATCGCACAAAGCATAGTCACCACAGCGCAGAGTAGTGGTGGGGCAAGTGGCTGGAAAAGTTTTGACGGAAATAAAAATAGATTCTGGATATCGGACGCCTTGAATTCTCCAGCGTTCGAACCTGTAAAGGAGTGTTTATATCTCTACCACCGTCAAGGGCTGGATTTGATGCACATGAGTAGCAATCATAAACAGGCATTGACGACCATAACAACAGCGCTTCGTAAACTCGAGGAGCCCAATCAAAAACGTCCGAACAGCTATTTAATGAATCTCTTTTTTGATGCTAAGAATCCTGAGATAATTAGTCTCTATTCGGAAGCTGAGTCGCTGGGTGTTGACATTAAAGGTCTACAAGCGATGCTAGAGTCCATTGACCGAACACATGCAAGTTCCTACTCCAAATTCGGCAGGTAAGGTGTTGAGAACCATATACATAAAGAACTTCATTTTAATTGACGAGTTACATCTTGACTTTACTCGTGGCTTAACCGTGCTCACAGGTGAAACAGGCGCTGGAAAAAGTATACTGCTTGGTGCACTTAACGCAGGGCTAGGGAAAAGAATCTCGTCAAAAGGAATCCTCAAGGACGCGACCAAAAAAGGGGTTGTAGAGATCACTATTGATATAGAAGAACATCTGAAAGATGCTTTCGAAGGACTTCAACTTGATTTCGAACCGATAAGCACTTTTCGAAGAGAGATATTACCAGGTGGTAAAACACGATGTTTTGTGAACGATACTCCTGCAAAAGCCTCAGCTTTGCAGGATATTACGGGCCATTTAGTGGACATAAACTCACAAAAAGATGAAGGTCTCATTCACAGGCCGTTAGAACAGCTTTCATTGATCGATAGCTTCGTCGAATTTCGCGATGAGAAGAAAAACTATGAGGAGAAATTCATTGAATATAAAAGAGTCACTCTAGCTATAAAGGAATTAGAAAATATTGGTCCATCCGAAGATCTCGACTACTTGAAATTCGTGTTTGAAGAGTTGAATGGATCACCTGTTACACAGGAACAATATATTTCTCTAGAAGAAAGTATTCTTCGGGCTAAATCTATTCGGAATGAGCAAGTTTCGTACAAAAAAGCAAGCGGTATTCTCAGTAGTGAAAATGGATTGCTCGACCAGCTGTATTCACTGGAATCTGCTTTAATGCAAGCTTCAGACGACGAAACACTTAAGAATCAACTTGAACAGGTACGTAATATAATTGCCGAAATAAAAGGAGTGGAGCGAGCCATCTCCAAAGGCTTTAATGAGACTATCTCTGAAAGCGAATTCAATGCCTTGCTGCAGGAAAAATCGAGTATTGACGCTCTTGTCAAAAAGCATAGGGTTTTAACTGTTGAAGAACTTGAGTTAAAGCGCGAAGCAATACGAGAGCGTATATCTCTATTGGAGAATAAGGACGAAGAGCTGATCCGTTTAAACAAATTACGTGAACGATTATTAGAAGACCTTGATACTCTTGGAAACGATATACACCTATTGAGAAAGTCGGCTTCAGACCAAATAGAACAAACACTCAGTGAATATCTCGTGAGGGTAGACCTGCCGAAAGCTAGGCTGCAATTAAGTTGGAATCAAACCTCCTTTGGAAAATATGGTAAGTATCTACCAGAACTGTTGTTTGCTGCAAATCCTGGTTCTAATATACAACCGTTAAGCAAAGTAGCTTCAGGAGGTGAGCAAAGCAGAGTTAAGTTGGCTTTAAAGGCCGTTTTAGGACGTGATTCTGGATTGAGCACACAACTTTTCGATGAAATAGATTCAGGTATTAGTGGTTCAACGGCAGAGAAAATCGGCACGCTAATGAGGGAAATGTCTGTAAATCAACAGATTATAACCATTACTCATCTTCCTCAGGTTGCAGCCAAAGGCGATGTACACTTGTTGGTATCAAAATCTCAACAAGTCGATTCTACTACTTCGAATGTTGTTCCTTTATCTTTTAGAGAAAGAGAGCAAGAAATTGCTAGAATGCTAAGTGGAGAGAATATTTCTCAGGCCGCTAAGAATCAAGCGAAAACATTGCTCAACGCACGGTAAGTGCTATTTTTGAATTACGAAAAAACACAAAACGTATGTCAAACGGATTACTAGAAGGCAAATGCGGTATCGTATTTGGCGCACTTAATTCAGATTCAATTGCTTGGAAAGCCGCTGAAGCAATACATGCTCAAGGCGGTAAAGTGGTATTAACCAATGCTCCTATTGCAATGCGCATGGGTGAGCTCAATAATCTTTCGGAAGCAATTGATGCTCCGATTATTCCAGCCGATGCAACAAGTCTCGACGATCTTAATGCACTTATCGACGGTGCTATGGAACATTTTGGAGGTAAAATCGACTTCATACTACATTCTATCGGAATGAGCGTTAATGTCCGTAAAGGAAAGCACTATACGGAGTTGAACTATGACTGGCTTCAAAAGGGCTGGGATGTAAGTGCAGTGAGTTTCCATAAGGTGATGCAATGTGCCTGGAACAAGGATGCTATGAACGAGTGGGGGTCTATTCTTGGATTAACCTATATGGCGGCACAACGTACATTCCCGGATTACAATGATATGGCTGATAATAAGAGCTACCTCGAAAGTATCGCGCGCAGCTTTGGTTACCATTGGGGAGTTAGAAACAACGTCCGCGTAAATACAATTTCTCAGAGCCCTACACCAACTACGGCAGGATCGGGTGTTAAAGGATTTGATGGCTTTATCGCGTACGCAGAGAAGATGTCACCATTAGGTAATGCAACGGCAGAAGACTGTGCAAATTACATTGTAACTATGTTCTCGGATCTCACACGACGTGTAACCATGCAAAACCTTTACAACGATGGAGGATTCAGCAATATGGGAGTAAGCAACATGGTAATGCAACAATTCATGGAAGGAGAGGAATAATCCTGTACCATGACATCATACAGAGAGCCGTTAGCCCTTAAGGTTAGCGGCTCTTTTTGTAGAGATAGATTTCCGTTTTAGCAAACTGCTCTACAAATTCAAATCCAGCAACTTCTCCAGGCATATTTGAAATATAGTATACAGCATCATTTTCTGTGAAATAGTAATCTGTATATCTCTCGGCAATTGCTGCTAAACGCCAGTTTTCAGAAAGGGTATTTACCTTTATAGCTTTAGGCTTGTATGACTCGTCGATTGCCTCGAGTGCGTGGATGAAATGTTTATCTCTAGACGGACTTTTGGAGAAATAGATACTTAAGCCAATGGCCACAACCCAACTACAGAGGTTCGAAAGTGAAATTACTTTTACCCACTTTTTCCGCTGAATCGACCATGGATACTCATGTTGTGCAAGGTGAATGGCAAACCCCATCATCCAAAAAGCCATGGATGGCATAAAATAGTAATGATGTTGGCGGTCCATCAATAGGAATGGAAGAGTACCACACAAAGCGAGGAGGAAGAAGAATACACTTCCACGTTGTAAAGTATAGGCTTCCTTTTTTCTCATTCGAAAAATAATCGTAACGAAAATAGGAAGAGCTAACTGTTTTAATATTTCAACAATACTCGCAAGAGTACCACCAACGTGTTCTTGATTACCAAATAGAATAGGTAATAATCCTTTGGTTAGGTAAGAAGAAAAGAAATTTTCGTAAGCTGGTTGATTTACATAGAAGTATGCGAATATCGTACTGAAAACTACAATCATAATAATCATAGAATAGAGTGCAGCTTTTCTTCTTTCAGGATACAAGGTAGCCATGATGGGTAAAGTCATTAATGGAAATAAACTAACAGGCCCTTTTATTCCAAGGCTAAAGAAGAAAACAATTCCAGCCAAAATACTCCAGATGTAGTTTTTCTTCATTGTACCCTCGAAAAGTAACCAAACAACGCAGAGTACGGCAGCGGCAAGCGGCGCTTCAAGCATGTTATTTCTATGTACCCAAATAACGGTAGGAGTCAGCGTCCATAAGAGCTGTGGAATCCAGGCGCGGTGTCCTGCAGGCACAAATAATACCCAAATTCTACGAAGCATAAGTACACTTAGACCATACATGGTGTAAGGATAGATGCGATCAACCCACGGTTGATCGCCAAACAAATGATAAAAAATACTATGAAGACCGAACGAGAAAGGAGGGTGCTTATAAAACTCTGGAAATATTGAGGGGGTGTAGGAAGGAATCCAGAAAGTACCTACGCCATCATTCATATTTCGTGCGATTGAAGCGTAACTCAAGCCGTCATAAAACATTCCCTTTGTAAAGAGTAAGGGTAAAAACAGTAAGGCAGCTATAGCCCAAGAAAACTGATTAAGTCTATAATTTATAATGTGGCTCATTAGAATTCGCTCTTCATGTGAAACTTAATCTTATCGAACTTGTCTTGGGCCATTTGCAGAGAAAACTGAGAATCGGCTAAAAATACAAGACGTCCGTACTTATCTTCAGCGAGATAACGTTGTTTCAAGATTGAAAACTCATTGATCTGTCCTTCGTCATTACTTTCAATCCAACAAGCTTTAAAGGCAGGAAAGTTTTCATAGGAGCACTTGGCATTATACTCATGTTCTAGGCGATATTGAATCACTTCATACTGTAATGCTCCTACCGTACCAATAATCTTTCTATTGTTCTGTTTAAGAGTAAATAATTGCGCTACACCTTCATCCATTAACTGATCAATTCCTTTATTCAACTGCTTCGCTTTGAGTGGATCAGCATTGTTAATGAACCTGAAGTGCTCTGGTGAAAACGATGGAATACCTTTGTAGTGCAACTGTTCCTTTGAGGTTAGCGTATCTCCAATTCTGAATGTGCCGTTATCTGGTATACCTATAATATCTCCAGGAAATGCTTCATCAATAGTGCTCTTTTTAGAAGCCATAAAGGCAGTTGGAGCACTTACTCTAAATGATTTGCCACTTCTGGTATGAACATAGTTTTTATTGCGCTCAAACTTGCCACTGACTACTTTCAGAAACGCAATTCTGTTTCTATGGTTTGGATCGATGTTCGCGTGAATCTTAAATACGAATCCCGAGAATTCACTCTCATTAGGTCTGACAAGTCTTTGCTCGGCCTCCTTTGGCTGGGGCTCAGGTGCTATTTCCTGAAAACAATCTAGCAACTCGCGTACACCGAAGTTATTTAACGCGGAACCAAAAAATACGGGACATAGATCTCCGCTTAGGTATTTAGAGCGATCAAATTGTGGATATACCGCTTCTAAAAGCTCAAGGTCATTTCTAAGCTCAGTAGCTGCCTCTTCACCTACATATTCGTCAAGTTCAGGTGAACTAATATCTTCGAAAGAGGTTCCTTTACTGATTTTCTGTTTGTTCTCGGCGCTGTATAGATTGAGGTTCTTTTCCCACATATCATACACGCCTTGGAAACGCTGCCCCATACCGATGGGCCAAGATAGCGGACATAGAGTCAAACCGAGTTTCTGTTCAACTTCATCAATTAGATCGAATCCATCTTTCCCTTCGCGGTCCAATTTATTGATGAATACTATAATTGGTGTAGCGCGCATGCGACACACCTGTACCAGTTTTTCTGTTTGAGGTTCAACACCTTTTGCGACATCAATTACTACAATAACACTATCACATGCAGTAAGTGTACGGTAAGTATCTTCCGCAAAGTCTTGGTGACCTGGTGTATCTAAGATGTTTATCTTTTTGTCTTTGTAGTAGAATCCCATCACGGAAGTAGCAACCGATATACCACGTTGCTTTTCAATCTCCATGAAATCGGAAGTCGCGGACTTTTTAACCTTGTTGCTTTTAACGGCACCTGCCTCTTGAATAGCACCACCAAATAACAAAAGCTTCTCTGTAAGTGTAGTTTTTCCGGCATCGGGATGGGAAATAATCCCAAAGGTTCTGCGAATGCCGATTTCCTTTTCGATTGACATCTACTTAAATTTTGTCGCAAATATACTAAAGCAACCCTCGTCAGTTTGTGGTAATTACTTATACTTGCTACGAACAAAACTTTTCTTCCCCAGATTCGTTACTACTTCGTGAAGTCACGTTATTCCATAAAAGATTTAGAGCAACTTAGTGGTATTAAAGCCCACACCATTCGTGCTTGGGAGCAACGTCACAAACTAATTACACCTAAGAGGACAAGTACAAACATTCGCTTTTACAGTGATGATGACCTGCGGGTAATTTTAAATGTATGTATACTTTTAGAACACGATTGGAAGATTGGTCAAATCGCAAAGCTCGCTCCAGAGGAAATTGCAAAATCAGCACTAGAGGCTGATCCTTACGAAGGAAATTACGCTTATGAACTCAATGAGTTGAAATTAAGTACACTAAACTTCGATATTGAGCGGTTCGAAGCCATTATGGCAACTTGCATCGATAAGCATGGAATCCATAATACCTTTCAGAAAGTTATTGGAGATTATATCCAAGAATTAGGAAAACTTTGGCTCAGCGGATCTGTAAGTATTTCTCAAGAGCACTTTATGTCATCTATGATTCGCCAAAAGTTGTACTCTGCCCTTGATGAACTTCATGCGGGCGATGGTGGAAAAACATTTGCGCTTTTCCTGCCAGCAAATGAGCTTCACGAGATTGGGCTTCTTTACTTAGCCTATGTTTTGAAAGAACGCGGCGAAAGGGTAATTTATCTTGGTCAAAGTCTACCGAAGGAGTACCTGACGGATTTGTTGGACAATCAAGAGGTAGATGCACTTATATCAGTCTTCACGACAAACCCGGATGTCGAATATCTGCCAGAATACCTGCGTGATTTGGACGATCTTATACACGATCGTGGGGTAGAGGTACACCTAACAGGGTACCAATTCAATGATTTTTCCGAAAACACTTTCGGAGATAACATTCACATTTATAGCACATTAAAGGATTTGACTGCCCATATTTAACGGGCATCATGATTTGTTTAATAAATTATATTCATTGTTAGACAAAATGTTTGAACATATTGTTTAACTTTGGATAAGTAACCTTAAACATTGTCTTTATGTCAACCGCAGAATTTGGAGAATTAATTGATCGTGAGCACGACTTTTTGCATCAGCTAGCAATGAAGTTGACCAAACGTCACGACGATGCCCAGGATTTAATCCAGGATACTTATTTCAAGGCACTTAAGAACAAGGACAAGTTTGCCACTGGTACTAATCTAAAAGGTTGGTTGTACACCATCATGAAGAACACCTTCATTAATAACTACCGTCGTAAGAAGCAACAGAATACTTTTGTTGATGAAACGGAAAGCCAGTTTTTCCTGAATAGCAAAGAGGCAAGTAGAACGACTCTCACCGATGCGAATGTGGATAACGACTACATCATGGAACAAATAAATTCAATTGAGCCACATTACACAGAGGCATTTTTCATGCATTATGAAGGGTACAAGTACGAGGAAATTGCCGAGCACTTTAACATTCCTCTAGGTACAGTTAAATCCCGAATTTTCTTAGCACGAAAGAAAATGATGGAGAAGCTCGCCGACCAACGCCACTAACCACAGCCTACCGCCTTATCACATGAAATCAGTTATTGTCATTGGTTCTGGGTTCGCAGGCCTAAGTGCCGCTTCCTTTTTAGCCCGTGAAGGGTACGATGTTACTGTCCTAGAGAAAAACGACCAACTTGGAGGACGAGCACGCTCGTGGAAAAAAGACGGTTTCACTTTCGATATGGGACCTAGTTGGTACTGGATGCCCGATGTATTTGAACGCTACTTTTCAGAATTCGACACTAAAGTAGAGGACCTCTATAATTTAGTTCGATTGGATCCTTCTTACAGAGTCGTGTTTGGTCCAAACGATCATGAGGACCAAAGCGCCAATATGGAAGAGCTTGAAGCCATGTTCGATAGACTGGACCCTGGATCAGGATTACGCTTACGTAAGTTTTTGAAGCAAGGGGCTTACAAATACGAAGTTGGTATTAAGGATCTCGTTTTTCGTCCAGGGCGCTCTCTAACAGAATTTATGGACCTTAGGATTGTCAAAGGCCTCTTTCAGTTGGATATGCTCAAAGACATTCGGAAGCATGTTGCAGAAGTAAGCGCGCATCCTAAACTCAAGGCGATCCTCGAATTCCCTGTTTTATTTCTTGGCGCCTTACCCCAAAATACACCAGCACTATACAGCTTAATGAATTACGCTGATATGTCGTTGGGGACTTGGTATCCGATGAACGGTATGAACGAAATTATTCAAGGAATGATTCGTGTTGCTAAGGAGCAAGGGGTGAAATTCAGAACATCAGCGGAAGTAACAGGATTTAAGTATTCCAATAATCGAATAGTTAGTGTATTGACTAAAGGGGGTTCATTTACCGCAGATATTGTTGTGGGAGGTGCTGATTACCATCATATTGATCAGGTCATCAGTTCTCCTAAATACAGGGAATACACTCCAGAATATTGGGACAAACGCAAGATGGCTCCGTCATCACTACTTTATTACCTAGGAATTAAAGGTGAGGTACCCAACGTCTTGCATCACAACCTGTTTTTTGACCATGAATTGGATCAGCACGCACATGAGATTTATACAGACCCTAAATGGCCCACAAAACCTCTTTTCTATGCTAGTGCTCCGTCAAAAACAGATGCAAGTGTAGCACCCGAGGGCTGTGAAAATATGTTCCTACTCATGCCAACTGCTCCTGGTATGGACGGTGATACAGAAGAAGTCCGTGAAAAATATTTTAACTTGATGATGGATCGTCTTGAAGAATTTACCGGTTCCTCAATTCGCGACAGGGTAGTGGTAAAACGGAGTTTTGCCTATCAAGATTTTAAATCAGAATACAACAGTTTTAAAGGCAATGCATACGGCCTTGCCAACACAATAGACCAAACCGCAATTCTTAAGCCTAGACTGAAGAGTAAAAAAGTGAGCAATTTGTACTTCGCTGGACAACTTACTACGCCTGGACCTGGAGTTCCTCCATGCTTGATTAGTGGGGAAGTTGTGAGTAAAGAAATCGCGAAGGACTATCAAATAAATAAAGCGGTATGAAAGCACTCTTTGACAGCGTAAGTATTCGCACATCAAGAATGACGACTAAAGCTTATAGTACGTCGTTCTCACTGGGTATTCTAGGTCTTGACAAGAAGTACCACGATCCCATATATGCCATCTATGGCTTCGTTAGATTTGCAGATGAAATCGTTGATACGTTTGAGGACTATCCTCAGAAAGAGTTGCTCGAACGCTTCTGGAAGGATACTTATCTGGCACTAGACGAGAAGATTAGTTTGAATCCTATACTTAATAGTTTTCAGCAAGTAGTGAATGCTTTTAATATTGACAGAGATCTAATCGAAACATTCTTGAAGTCCATGGAAATGGATTTGTACAAAAACGATTATGATGAGGAAGGTTACAAGGCCTACATCCTAGGTAGTGCCGAGGTAGTTGGACTCATGTGTCTGAAGGTTTTTGTTGATGGCAATGAGAAGCGATACCAAGAGCTTAAAAAACCTGCAATGCAGTTAGGCTCTGCCTTCCAGAAGATTAATTTTCTAAGAGATTTACATGCCGATTACCATGCTTTGGGAAGAACTTATTTTCCAGGAGTAGACCTGAATGAATTTAACGAGCGGGTAAAAGCTGAGATTGAGGCCGATATAGATATTGACTTTAAGGCAGGATACGAAGGGATCAAACAACTTCCTAAAGGAGCACGATTTGGAGTCTATATCGCATACGTATATTACTACAGTCTATTTAAGAAGATTTGTAATACACATGCAGATATCATTTTGAATGAACGTGTGCGTATATCGAACAAAAGGAAGTACGGTTTGTTTTTAAGTTCGTACGTTAGACACACCATAAACTGGATATAACATATTACAATGCTTGAACAAGTTATCCTGGTCGATTCGGACGATAATCCGATTGGGCTGATGGAGAAAATGGAAGCGCACCGAAAGGCGAAACTGCACCGTGCATTCTCTGTTTTCGCCATGAACGACAACAACGAAATTTTACTTCAAAGACGTGCTCTACACAAGTACCACAGTGGTGGACTATGGACGAACACGTGTTGTTCTCATCCTAGAGATGGAGAAACTGTGGAAGAAGCCGCCACAAGAAGATTAATGGAAGAGATGGGTTTTACCTGTTCGGTCAAACGTATTTTTTCATTTATCTACAAAGCAGAATTGGACAATGATTTAACGGAGCATGAGCTGGATCATGTCCTCATTGCCCGTTACAACGAAGATCCAAATATTAACCCTGAAGAAGTCGATAGTTTTGACTGGAAATCAGTGGATTGGGTGGCTGAAGACATGAAAGCTCATCCTGAGAAGTACACTGAATGGTTCAAAATCATCTATGACCGATTCTTAAAGTATTGGCATAATGAGAATCACGGTATGTAGACGAGCACATTTTAATGCTGCACATAGGTTGCACAATCCTGAATTGAGCGCTGCTGAAAATGCAGCCACTTTTGGGAAGTGCAATAATGAGTATTACCACGGTCACAACTATGAACTTATCGTTCATGTTACAGGGGAAGTCGACCCGAAGACTGGGTATCTCATAGATATGAAGGTCCTCCGAGATCATATTAAGAAAGAGGTGGAAGACTATCTAGATCACAAAAATCTGAACGTACAAGTAGAGGAGTTTAAAACGCTTAATCCAACTGCAGAGCATATTGCTTATGTTATATGGAATAGGTTGAGAAGCGCACTCAGCACTGACTTAGAATTAAAAGTGACGCTTTACGAGACGCCACGTAACTACGTTGAATACAGCGGTAAATAAAAGTATTATGACACACCACGAAAAGGGCTACACTGCTGAGCAATTAGAACAGTTGGTAGAAGCACATTTGGGCACTTCAATAGACACTCCATTGCGTTCTGACGCCTTCGATATGTCAGAAGATGAGAAAATTAGTTTAATCGCTGAAAAATTCCGTGATATCATGGATATTTTAGGACTAGATCTCAATGACGATAGCTTGAACGGTACACCTTTACGCGTTGCTAAAATGTACGTTAAGGAAGCTTTTGCGGGTCTTAATCCTGAGAATAAGCCTGAGATGAAGTTGTTTTCTAACAAATTTGAGTACAATGAAATGCTTATTGAAAAGGACATCAAAGTCCATTCGCACTGTGAGCATCATTTCGTGCCAATTATTGGAAAGTGTCACGTAGCATACATTCCGAATGGTAGCGTTGTTGGCCTAAGTAAGTTGAATCGTATTGTTAGGCACTATGCCAAGCGACCACAGGTTCAAGAAAGACTTACAAGACAAATTGCAGAGGCACTCATGGAAGGTCTGGGTACCAATGATGTGGCTGTATACCTAGAAGCTGACCACATGTGTGTGAAAACTCGGGGTATTGAAGACGACGGCAGTTCGACTATTACGATGTCCTTCCATGGAGAATTTGAAAAAGACATGAACAAAAAAGCATTTCTCGAGTCATTTAGATGATGAAAGAAGTAAGTATTTTTTGGTTTAGACGCGACCTTAGACTGGAAGACAACGCCGGACTTTGGAAAGCGCTGAAAAGTGGGCATTCAGTGGTGCCTATTTTTATTTTTGATAGAAACATATTGGATAAACTTGAGGATAAATCTGATGCTCGAGTGTCGTTTTTACATCAACGATTAACTGAGTTACAAGATCAGTTAACAGGGATAGGTAGCTCCTTACACGTATTCTATGGTACGCCAGCAGAGGCCATGAATATTCTTAACCAAACGTACTCTGTAAAAAGCGTCTTTCTAAATCGCGACTATGAACCCTATGCTCGTGAGCGAGATGAGTTCGTGTTCAACTATTGGAGTACGCGTGAAGTTCCCGTTGTCGGAGCAAAAGATCACGTGATTTTCGAAAAGAATGAAGTAGTGAAAGCGGACGGCACCCCATATTTAGTGTTCAGTCCATACGGTAAGGCCTGGCGTAAAAAGCTGACCGATTACCATGCGAAGGCCTATCCCATCGCTAAATACTTTGAAAATTTTCTCAAGCAACAGCCAATCGCAATTCCCTCATTAGAATCGATAGGTTTTAGAGCTACTGAGGTTTCATTGCCATCTTCTAATGTAGACGAAAGTATAATTAAGACTTACGATGCTACTCGAAATTTCCCTGCCAATGAAAGGGGAACTACACGAATTGGCATGCACTTAAGATTCGGTTCTATTTCGGTGCGCAGTCTCTTGCGAAAGGGTCTCGTCGGTAACGACACCTTCGTCAACGAACTTATATGGAGAGATTTCTTTCAAATGGCGCTGTATTATTTCCCAGACAGTCGAGAAAAGGCTATTAAACCAAAATATGACCTCATTCCTTGGGAGACCAATATGGAACATTTCAAAGCTTGGTGCGAGGGCAGGACAGGATATCCAATTGTCGATGCTGGTATGCGAGAATTGAACACTACGGGCTATATGCACAATCGCGTTCGAATGATTGTAGCTAGTTTTCTAACGAAGCATTTGCTTATTGATTGGAGGCTTGGGGAGCGCTACTTCGCAGAAAAGCTATTAGATTTTGATTTGGCCAGTAACATAGGAGGTTGGCAATGGGCTAGTGGTTCGGGTTTGGATGCTGCACCATATTTCAGAGTATTCAATCCTACCTCGCAACTTGAGAAGTTTGATAAACAACTGACCTATGTCCAACGCTGGGTACCAGAATATGGGACTGCCCAATATCCAGAGCCTATTGTAGAACACAAATGGGCCAGAGAAAGATGTTTAGATCGATTTAAGACAGCTTTGGCGAACGCTTAAACTTCTTGAGCTTCGCCTGTATATCCGAAGAGTTTTTTATCTCTGATTACGTGGTGTACATATTCTGGTAGACAGTCCGCCCATCCTTCTTCACCTGCGCGTATTTGGTTTAATACCTCTCGTGAGAATATGTTTGTTATGTCGTGATCGAAGTCGTCGATATCAAGAATTCTATTGTGGAAGATGAGATAATCGATGATGGGTCTGAATCGAGGATGTACTTCTGCATCTTCTTTACGCATGATTTTCTCCTCATTGTCGTGATCGATGAAAGGATATACAAGTATTTTCAAGTCCTTCGAGAAAATACGTCCAAATGCTTCTAAAATTCCTCCCTGTAATCCACGGTAGTACTTGTCCTTGAACAACTCCGTGAGGTTATTTACACCCATTACCAATCCTTGACGCTTTTTGGAGAAGCGGCCAAAGTAATCCACGAGCTTATAATACTCTTGATAATTCGAAATAAGCACAGTTTGACCCAAGGCACACAAGATTTCGGCCCTGTCTAAGAAGTCTTGTTCATCGAGTTCTCCGTCAGCCAATAAGTTGTTTAAGGTAATCTCCCACAACACAACAGTTTTATCTGCATCGACCTTTTTATCGTTAGTAAACATGTCGTAACCACATTTGATCATGTCCATGTTTACCTTGGTCACAGGTCTAAAAGAACCACGCATTGCCAGTACATGCTTTTTATAAAGCAATTCAGCCGGTAACAGGTTGTTTCCTTCTGGTCCAAAAATGACTGCGTCGGTATAGCCGTTTTTAATCAACTGAAGAGACATTAAACGATTGTCCACTTCTGCGAAATCAGGGCCATTGAAGTTGATTAAATCAATCTCAATAGCGTCTTTATCAATATTGTCGTAAAGGCTCTCTAGAAAAAGCTTGGGGTCTTCGTAGAACTTGTAAGCTCCGTAAATGAGGTTAGTACCAAGACGTCCAACTGTTTCTTGTTGATGCTTTGCCTCGTTTTCATGTAATCGAAAGTGCAAGATAATATCGTTGGTATCCTTGGTGGGTGTGGTTTGGAAACGGATTCCCATCCAACCATGACCTTTAAATGTTTTGGCAAAGTTTATCGTAGCAACAGTATTTGCATAGGCGAAGTAGGTCTTACTAGGATGTTTGGCTCTATCAAGACGCTTTTCAATCAAACCATATTCGTGACGAAGCATTTTCCGTAACCTACTCTGGGTAACGTAGCGATTGTCTTCTTCAATACCATAAATATCATCTGAGAAAGCCTTATCATAGGCACTCATTGCTTTAGCTATAGTTCCTGACGCAGCGCCTGCTCTAAAAAATTCACGGACCGTCTCCTGACCTGCACCAATTTCCGCAAAAGTGCCGTAGATATCAGAGTTAAGATTGATTTTTAGCGCTTTCTGCGCAGTGGTATGGATGGTTCTTGGCGTCATTAATCCTGTTGAGATTAGTTCTTGGTGCTAAGTTAAAACTTCCTAACTTCGATAAGTCCGTTTTCTTCGGGAAAATGCGCAAAAAGTAGACCAAATGAGCAAGAAAAGTGGAAGGCTATATTTCTTAGGCACGGGAACCTCCCAAGGTGTACCAGTCATAGGATGCTCTTGCGAGGTCTGTACAAGCTCAAATCCAAAGGATCGGCGAAGCAGAAGTTCGGTTCACGTTGTCTATGATGGTCTACACCTTCAAATAGACACAGGACCCGATTTCAGGCAACAAATGCTTAATGCTGGCTTAACTCATGTAGATGCAGTGCTATTCACTCACGAGCATCAAGATCACATCGCTGGACTTGACGATACACGCCCTATAATCTTTAAAACGGGCAACGAAATGTTGATTTATGGTCAACAACGGGTTATCAATAGAATTAAGAAGGTTTACGACTATGCCTTTGAGCCTCAGCCTTATCCCGGAGCACCTAGGATACAAGCAACTCCGGTGGAAGACGGTCAAATATTTAGCGTAAACGGAGTAAATATTCAATCGCTCCCTGTGATACACGGAAGGTTGCCGATTCTAGGGTACAGGATAGGAGAGTTAGCCTATTTGACGGATACCAATAATATTCCGGAACCTACGTATGAGTTACTTGAAGGATTAGACGTGTTGGTCATTGATGCATTGCACCATAGAGATCATTTCAGTCATTATACGCTTGAACAAGCTGTGGAACAAGCAAAGAGAATTGGTGCAAAACGAACGTTCTTCATCCACATGAGCCACTACATGGGGCTGCACAAAACAATTTCCAACGAGCTGCCAGAAAACATGTACTTGTCCTATGATGGACTAGAGGTATGCTTTGATTAATCGTAAAGCGACAAATAACTCCCTTTTACGTAAACACCTTTAACATAGCTGTTTACATCTAACCCTTTAAATGGATTATTGAAAGCTTTCGACCCCATAGCTGTGATCTGTTCGCTCCCGGAGGCGATGATAGTAAATTCTGCTGTTGCGCCTTCTTGAATAGTTAAATCCGGAAGATTCAGCAAAGACCGTGGTACTGTACTGAGCTTTTCTTGTAAGAGTTCTTCTGAGACCTCGTATCGATCTAATAACGCACTTACAGCGCCTTCTAAACCAGCCATTCCAAATTCGGCATTATCAAACTCACATTGCTTTTGCTCAATATCTTTAGGGAGATGGTCGACCGCAATACAATCTATTGTCCCGTCTAATACGGCTTCCCAAAGTATACTGCGCTCTACATCTGTCCGGATAGGAGGAGTTACCTTAAATGAAGTATTGTAGTTTTCTAAATCTTCATCAGTGAAGACTAGGTGGTGAATATTGACACTCGCCGTGACATTTAATCCTCTTGATTTAGCTTCTCTGATACACTGAACGCCTTCTACTGTGCTGACTGAAGCGATGTGCATAGCACCCTCAGTGTACTCAAGAATGCTCAAATCGCGCTGAATCTGTGTGCTTTCTGAAACTACAGGTATACCCTTTAATCCAATGTAAGTACTTGTCGCACCTTCGTGCATCTTTCCGTTAGCACTTAGCTCATAATTTTCAGGGTGAACCATAACTCGACCAAAGGGCTTGGTGTACAAAAGACCTAATTTGAGAAGATTGGCATTTGAAACTCCTTGCTTGTAGTCACCGAATAGATGGGCGCCCAACTGGTTCATTTCGAACATCTCGCTCAGCTCTTCACCCTTACGACCTTTAGAAAGAGTTCCAACTGGCACTAAGTGTATGGGTAGTGATTCTGATTTATTCAGAATAAACTCAATACCTGTTTTACTTTCATAATGCGGGTGACCATTACTTACAACACCCACAGCAGTAAAACCTCCAGAAGCTGCCGCGGCCGAACCGCTTACCAAGTCTTCGGATTCCTCGTTACCAGGTTCTCCCAAATCCGAGTGCAATTCTGCAAAACCTGTGGTAAGCCAACACCCTTTCAGGTCTATGACACCTTCCGCTTGTTCATTTGAGAGATTGCCTATGGCTTCTATTTGTTCATCATTAACGAGAATATCGAGCTCTTGTCCGTGGTATGGACTTTTAACATCAATGATTCGAGCGTTTTTAAATAGAAGCTTCATCGAGATTAGATTTTGACAAAAATAAGCGCAATTAGCGCGCAAAGCAACGCCAACAGCAAGTACAACTTTTCATTGAATAAATTCACTGCAACCCCCTGTGAATACTCACTTTCAGGATTATCAATTACATAAACACCATCGAGTTTAACATTTGATTCGTAAAAATCATAACCCAAGAAAGGCATAAATTCGATGCGTTTGCCACTTCCTGATGACCATTGATAAAGAGCTCTGTAGAAGGGATGCGTCCAGTCCTTGGGTATGAATCCTTGCTTGTATGAGCGATCGCTTAAAGAGGCAATGACAACTCCGTTAAGACGTAATAACGGATCGTCAACTTCCTCAAGTTCATTGTAACTCGAAATTTCTGGCCACGCATTTTGAAGTGAAGGGCCAATGAAGAAATTCGTAAAGAAAGGATGGTTCAACTCCGGGATGGCCGTACCACCCTCGTGGTTTTGCATGCCCATTGAAAATTGAAGCAATTTGCCAGTAAATCCTTCAAGTGAAGGAGGAATAAAATCAAAACCAAGTAACACAACTGCATTAAACGGAGTATAGTCAATAACCAAGTCACTGCTGTATTGTGCCACAGAATCTTCAGAGGTGATAAATTCATTTTTAGGCACTTGCACCTTGTTTACTAGTATTAAACGACGAGACTTTGGTATAGGGCGCCAGAAGAATAAATTATCCTCTTGAATGGAATCGTGTGATATAGTTAATTCTATTTGATGTCTGTTTCTCATTTCATCAAAAGAAACACTGTAGATAGTATCCATCCTGCTGTCCATCAGTTTGTCGTCCTTCTTCAGAGTAACCTCACTGAGTCTATCCCACATAAAAGACAACTCACCAAGAGCATTAACTTCTCTTGTGATAGGTGTATTTAAATTGACTTGCCTTGATGGAAGCCAGGCTGGCGCTTGCAGTTTATCATTAAAGCCATAACTCAATAAGAGTGCGCCGGATACCGGTTCCAAAGGAGCATGAGTAAACTTCATTTCTTCAATTACCGATCGAATGGCTGCTTTAACATGCGTTCCGTAGTACGTTCCTTGACGATCGTACAATTGGTAAAAACCATCATCAAGACTTTCTAAAAGCGTAGGCATCCATAAATCACGTGCATTCCATTTCGCAGGATAGTTATCCACTTGTAATATTCTGGTACTGAATGACGAACGTGGACTAGCAAGAGAAATTACTACGAATACGATTGTTAGTATTCTGAGCAAGAGAACTAGTAAATCTTTAAGTCGAGACTTACTTCGTTGGGAGGGATTGACTTTTGTAAGCCATAGCAAGGATGGAATCACCTTCGTCTTCCGAGTTCGAATTCCAAAAAAATGAATCCAAATAGGAACAGCAACAAGAAGTAAACCCCAAATCCATTGTGGTCTGTAGAATTCCATTAGCGCAATATTCGGTCTAAAAATTCAAAAGATTCTGCAAAGACCGTTTCTAGGTCTTTTGAAAGTTGATCATTAATAAT